>JGI24710J26742_10002225_pt1 | contig 17292 bp, 15 predicted proteins | sample BioPla2DNA2_FD_26742 | JGI IMG/M metagenome (IMG submission 26742) | reverse complement strand
TACAGATAACCGAAATGTTCTTATTCGAAAGTATTCTCTCAGTCACCCGTTCTGAAAACAGGTTTCTATCGACGGCAAGCGCCCCACCGGCACTCACCCTGCAGGTCTCAGCAACCTCCAGCAGCAACGAGCCCATAATTCTCATCTCTTCTTTAAGCAAACCCGATGCAGTGGTGATTTTATCCGACTTAAATGAATTTGAGCATACCAGTTCCGAAAACATATCAGAGCTATGGGCGGGCGATCTTTTTTTAGGTTTCATTTCCGCCAGAGTAACCTTATATCCGAATTTTGCAAGCGTCCATGCCGCTTCACACCCTGCAAGCCCCGCTCCGATTACCGTTGCTTTTTTATCCAATATGCCACCTATACCGCATTCTCACTATAACCGCACCCTTCTTTTTGGCAGTAGAGCAGGGGTGTTTTTCCCCTTTTCAAAAACAGTGTGCTGTTGCATTTAGGACAATTTGACGACGTAGGTTGGTTCCAAGTCATAAAACCGCAGCCTTTAACATCTTCACAACCGAAATAGATTCTTCCTTTAGATGATCTTTTTTTGTGTATTTTCTTCCCGCACTTCGGGCATTGGCCTTCGGTTTCTTCCACGAGCTTTTTTGTATTCTTACATTCAGGGAAGCCCGAACAGGCCAGAAATTTCCCGTATCTGCCGCTCTTTACAAGCATGTTTTTTCCGCAAAGCTCACATACTACATCCGATACCTCGTCCGGTATCTCTATTTTTTTGTCCTTCATATTTACTTCGGCATTTTTCAGGGACTTCTCAAATCCATTATAAAATTCCGAAAGCACTTGAATCCAATCCTCTTTTCCCTCTTCGATTCTGTCAAGATTCTCTTCCATTGATGCTGAAAATTTTATATCAACTATATCGCTAAATTGATCTTTCATTAGTTCGGTTACAATTCTTCCCAGCTGCGTAGGAAGGATGTTTTTTTGTTGCCTTTCAACATACCCCCTTTCCATTATGGTTGATATCGTCGGAGCATATGTCGAAGGTCTTCCTATACCGTTTTCTTCAAGCGCTTTGATGAGCGAAGCTTCCGTGTATCTCGGGGAAGGCTGTGTAAAATGTTGAGAGGGCTTCAGCTCTTTTTTAATCAATTTGTCTCCAACAGACATTTCGGGAAGAAGGTTTTCATNCTCCTTCTTTTCTTCCGTCGAAACTTCATAGAGCTTGGAGAATCCGTCGAACAGCACCCTTGAACCGGTTGCTCTGAACATATAAATCCCTGCCGTTATATCGACAGTTTCAGTGTCAAAAACCTGATCGCTCATCCTGCTCGCAATAAATCTTTCCCATATAATTTTGTAGATTCTCTGTTGATCGCGGGTGAGTGTTTTCTCTGTCAGAGAGGGCTCTATAAAAACATCAGTCGGGCGTATGGCTTCATGTGCGTCCTGTGCCGCAACCTTTCTCTTCTGCTTAAAATCTCTTACGGCTTTGCAATAATATTTATTTCCGAAATTTTCTTCAATAAACTTTTTTGCATCGTTGTTGGCACTGTCTGAAACTCGGATAGAGTCGGTTCTCATATAGGTTATAAGTCCCATCGTCCCTTTGCCTTCAACGGGTACTCCCTCGTAAAGCTCCTGAGCAGCCTTCATCGTTCTTCTGGCCGAAAACCCGAATCTCCTGGATGCATCTTGTTGAAGAGTGGATGTTATAAAAGGCGGTTCCGGTATTCTTCTTCTTTTGCGTTTCTTTTTATCGGTAATCTCAAAATCCGAATCACCTATGTCTTTGAGGATTTCATCACATTTGCTTTTATCCGGAATTTTAAAATCTTTTATAGGTGTTCCCGTTTTCGTTCTGAGTTTTGCTGTAAAGATTCTGTCTTCAGATTCGGTTTTCAGGTACGCCGTTACCTGCCAGTACTCTTCGGGAACAAACGATTCAATTTCCAGCTCCCTATCTACAATGAGTCTTACGGCAACAGACTGTACCCGCCCTGCCGACAGACCTCTTCTGACTTTTTTCCACAGAAACGGAGAAAGCTGATATCCTACAATTCTATCCAAAATTCTTCTCGCCTGCTGCGAATTAACCAAATCCATGTTGATGTTTCTGGGGTTGTTCATACCCTCGGTTATGCCTTTTTTTGTAATTTCCTCAAAAATCACCCTGTTGTTTTCATCCCGGTCTAAATCTAAGATATGCGCAAGATGCCAGGAAATAGCCTCCCCTTCTCTATCCGGGTCGGTTGCAAGGAATACTTTTTCACTCTTCTTAGCGGCCTTTTTCAAATCCTTGACTATCTTTTCCTTACCGTCGATTGTCAGATACAGGGGCGTGAAGTCTCTACGAATATTTACACCCATGGAAGATTTCGGAAGGTCCCTTACATGCCCCATGGAGGCCAGAACTTCATAATCCTTGCCAAGAAAAGATTTAATGGTTTTTGCCTTTGCAGGCGATTCGACAATAACTAAATTAGACATATTTTCTCCCGATTTATAATTCGGCTCTTAACCGTTAACCTTATCGCAATCTGTATCTGTTGCCCGGTAATGACATAACAATATTCTCAATCTCCAAGATACCCAGAACGGATAGCAGTTCTCCCGTGAGCATCCCGGTTTTTTCGGAAATGTAATCCATATCCGCTTCACCTTTGGAGAGTATATCATAAATAACCCTTTCTTTTTTGCTAAGATCGGCTATTCTGCTGTTGGGCATATTTGCAGGAAACTCTGATTCGCAGGCTTCCATCCCAAGGACATTAAGAATATCCAATGCGGAAAGCGCAGGATGTGCTCCCTGTTTTATCAAAATATTTGTGCCTTCACTTTTGGGCGACATAATTCCGCCGGGAACGGCAAACACTTCCCTCCCGTCGTCAAGCGCCCAACCGGCAGTAGACATCGTACCGCTTCTTTTTTCAGCTTCAAAAATTATCGTGGCAACCGCCAACCCGGAAATCAGCCTGTTTCTGACCGGAAATAAATATGGTGAGGTTTCAAAAAAAGGTGGGTATTCGCTGATAACGGCACCTGTCTTTTCAATTCTTTGTCTCAACTGACCATGTCTTGCGGGATAAGTTCTGTCTATCCCCGTGCCCATGACCGCAATTGTCTTTTTATCGTTTCTCAGTGAAGCCATATGAACTTCACTGTCTATTCCGTATGCCATACCGCTTACCAGAACAATTCCGGATTTTGCCAAAGGCTCACATATAAGTCTGACAGCGTCTCTGCCGTATTGGGTTGAATTTCTCGTTCCGACACCTGCAACAATAACATCGGAATTCAATACTTTTACATCCCCGGTTACATACAATACCGCGGGAGGGATTTTCGTTTTTAATAAATTCTCAGGGTAGAGATCGTCTTCAATATTTAAAATGTAAACACCGGACTTTTCACAGTAATCTGCTATTCTTTCTACATCCGAAGTTTTAACTTTTTCAAGTTTTAAAAGCTCTCCTTTCGTAAGCATGCTCTTAAACTCGAGAGTATCCTTTAATTCATAAGCTCCCTTAAACCCTCCAAAAGACTCTAAAATGGAAATCAATTTGTGGTTGCAGGGCCCCAATATTAAAGACAGCCATATATCATATCTCAAAACATCCACCTGTTTTCTCTATTGACAGTTCCCACATTAAAATTGAAGACGCAACTGCAACATTCAGACTATCCACCCTGTCGTCTATAGGAATTTCGACAGAAAAATCGCACAGACATTTTACTCCATCTTCAATCCCCTTCGATTCGTTTCCTACAACGATTGCCAGTCTGTCAATATCTTTAATATTCTTAATGCTTATCGACTCCGGTCTTTTCTCTGCGCAAAAAACTGTAAACCCGGATTTTTTTAGCGAGGATATCTCTTTTTTTATATCTTCGGAATTTTTTACATTGAGGTGAAAAACCGACCCCATCGACGACCTCATAGTTTTAGGAGAATAGAAATCCGCGGTTTTGTCTGACGATATCACTGTTTTAAATCCGAATGCAGAAGCAGAACGAAGAATCGCTCCTACATTTCCAGGATCCTGAATATCATTAAGTATCATCACCCGTCTGCTATCATGAAAATTTGATATGGGTCGCTCTTCCTTCATTGAAACCAGTAAAAAAACACCTTGAGATGTCTTTAAATCAGAGATTTTTTCTGCAACTCTTTCACTTATGAAATAATTGTTTTTTGAGGCTTCAATTACAGGTTTCAAAGACATCCCGTGTTTCTCAATAGCGCTTTTCGTGAAATAGGCCCCTTCAATCTCATAGAAGTTTGAAAATGCTTCCATAGCAAGCTTTTCCCCTTCTATAACAAATTTCTTACTTGAGTGTCTTTCTTTTCGATTTTTCACAAGAGTCGTCAGAAATTTTATATTATGGTTTGCTGTTGAAGAAATCTCAATAAACTCCATAATTTCCTCAATAATACATTCTCAATTGACAAAGCCCGGAAGCTCATGCTCTCCGGGCATCGTTTAAGTTAAAGGGCCGCCTTGGCCGCCGACACCAGTTCGGCAAATGCTTTTTCATCGCTTATTGCGATTTCTGACAGCATCTTTCTGTTCAAGCTTATTCCGCTTTTCTTAAGTCCATTCATAAAAGTACTGTAGTTTATTCCGTTTTTTCTGCACCCTGCAGATATTCTTGTAATCCAAAGTTTTCTAAAATCTCGCTTTTTAAGCCTTCTTCCGACATATGCATATTGTCCGGATTTCATTACAGCTTGTTTAGCCGTCCTGAAAAGCTTACCCTTGCTTCCGTAATATCCTCTCGCAAGCTTTACTACTTTTTTTCTTCTTTTCCTTGTCGAAACAGCACGTTTCACACGAGCCATATTTACGTCCTCCGTTTATTCAAAATATTTCACATTATTTATAAGGTATGAGCAATCTGATGTTTGGTGCGTTTGATTCGTCAACATACCCGGTTTTGCGCAGCCTTCTCTTCCTTTTGGTCGTTTTTTTGTTTAGAATGTGGGATTTGTATGCAAAGGCACGCTTTATTTTTCCGCTCTTTGTTACATTGAAGCGTTTTTTTGCACCGCTGTGTGTCTTAATCTTTGGCATTTTTGCCTCCTCTTTCTATTTATTTGGCATTATTATCATCTGCATAGAGCGCCCTTCCAGTTTCGGAAGCTTGTCAACGCTGCCATATTCCGAAACCGCATCGGCAAATCGTTCCATAACTTCTCTTCCGAGAGAAGCATGAACCATTTCTCTTCCCCTAAATCTTATACTCGCCTTAACTTTATTTCCTTCTTCAAGAAATTTTTGAGCATGACCAATTTTTGTATTGAAATCGTGATCTCCGATGTTAACTGAAAGTCGAATTTCTTTCAGCTCAACTACTTTCTGGCTTTTTCTCGCTTCTTTTTCCCGCTTTTGCTGATCAAACTTATACTTTCCGTAATCCATTATTTTGACCACGGGAGGAGTGGCTTGCGGTGCAATTAACACCAAATCCATTTCACTCTCGTTCGCAAATTTCTGAGCTTCGGACAAATGCATAATTCCCATTTGATTATTATCCGGGCCGATAAGCCTTACTTCAGTAGCTTTTATTCTCTCGTTCAATACATGTTCTTTTGAACTTATTGCAATACACCCCCTGATTTCACAACTATCGAAGAACAACAATCCAACACAACAAAATAAAAAGGCGCGTTCTCGTTTCGCACCTCAAAATACGACATCGTCGTAAATCATATTAACCCGTGCACAAAGCACACAAGGTGAGTACAAAACTTCTTTGTTGTAGAAAGTATATTATCAAATATTCCCTACAGTGTCAATATTTCTTTTTTTCGCTCATGCTGCTCCTTCCGAACTATTTATATGCCGTTCATCGTTTCGATTGATTTGAACAAGGTGCATTGATAGTTAAAGAAATTGTTCCTATACTTCTATAACCGGTTTTTTCGATAAAAAATTATGTAATTTGAGCCGCGGATAATTTTTTCTAAATGTCGTTTTTATAGACCGAAAAAAACACTGTTTCCCCAAAACGGATATTCAGGTAAAATATAATAAAGTAGTAGTTGAAAAGAACAATCCGATATGCGATATTTGGATTTGACTTCCCATTGCCGAATCGATTCTCTTAATAGTACCATTATATTGTCAATGTTTTTTATTTTAGGTTTGAGGTCCTAACATGCTAAGAAGCTTTTTCCGCACCTACTATCCCGTGTTGTCGGTTTCTGCAGTAATTTTAATTTTTTCAACTGCGTATATCATTTTTTTGGCAACCCCTTGGTCAGAAATGTTCCTGTTTTTACTATTTCAAACATTTGCCGTACTATCTCCGGGAGTTGCATTAGTTAAGATTTTTAAACTTAATCTATCAAATCTCGAGAAGTTCTCAATTGGATATGCGTCGGGTATAGCTTTAAATATCCTTGTTTATTTCATATTTGCACCATTTAAAATGACCGGCTTTATACCGTACTCGGTAATCATTTTATCAATTTCTTCTTTAATCTATCTTTTTTACAGCAAAGTAAAAACCTTTGAAAAGAAAGCAAAGGACGAGGGTTTTAGCATATTCGGTTTTTCTTTCTCCGTTTTAGCCGCTCTGCTCACCTTCTTTCTCCTCTCCGCATCCAATCTAACTCCCGATTTGGTTGGACTCAAAAGCTATTATCACGACCTGACCAATGGTGTGGGTTTGATCACTTCCGCAAGCTTCGGATTTCCAATGGAATTTCTTCAAATGTCTCACACCCCTCATTATTACCACCCCTTCTTTTACAGCTACTGTGCGGTGATGAAGCTTACTTTGGGTTTCAGTTCTTTTTCCATCGGAACAAAGTATTCACTTATTACCATTGCACCTCTTTTCGTTTCTTCCTTTACCGCACTGTCTTTCAAAGTCTTTTCAAAGAAGTATTATGCGGCAATATCGGTGATTGGTATGTTCCTCTTATCCCATCCGATGATATATTATGTATGTATAGATCTCCTCGGATTTTCTCTGGGCCTGGCATATTCCGTATTAGCTGTATTATTGTTTCTTAAAAGTGAAGAGTCCTCTCCCAATGTAGACAGATATCTCATACTTTCCTCAGTTTTTGTTGTCTGTTCGGTGGGCGCAAAAGGTCCCATTGGTGTCACTACGGTGTTTGCATTATCGTTTTCGCTGCTCATATCGCTGTTCAGGGGCAATAAGTTTGTTTCCGTATTAAAAAAAGGCATGGTCTTCGCCATACCTTTTTTTGCCGCCTATTTTCTCCTCTACAGGCAAGGTCCGGAGAGTATGATGCTCCGAAGCTTGATACCGGGATCCCTGAGAGGTGATTATTATGAAATCATCCCCGAAAATTTTTCGGAACCGTTAAAGCGCTTTCTTTCAAATGTGATTTATACATTGGATTTTCACAGATTTACCGTAGTCGGTTTTTTCGCAGCGCTTATTTACATGCTGGGTCGTTATCGCAGGCGTTCGATTGTTGCGGAATGCACTTTGGGAGCTACAATAATCGGAATTTTGTTGACAAATATTTTTTCCCAGATGGGCAGCAGTGAAGTATATTTTTCATATGCCTCAATCCCGCTTTCATCGATAATAATCGTTTATGCGATAAGTGAAATCCTGTCGGTCATGTCATCTAAAAAAAAGGCCGTTGCCGGATCTCTGATTGCCATAATCCTTATTCTGGTTTTTAAACCGTCATTCTTCGAGGTTATCGAAAAAACAAAATCAAACCTGAAGGAGTGTGCATACAATTCAATATATTCCTTGGATTACGATAATACTATGACAACCGATTCAAAGCGCAACAACTCATTGTCTCCGGCTGAATACGAAGGCCTCATCTACTTAAGAGACAATACCAATCAAGATTGCATAATTGCGGAAGGTCGGCATCTTTTCAACAACAAGTTTTTCTACGGCACCGCTTTTGCAGAGCGGAGATTTTTCCTCGAGGGATGGGGATATGTGACGATGGAGGATTCAAACTCCAATAGATTTGAAAAATTTCAGCGCGAAGCCATTATCGAGAGATTATTTAAGCTCGAAGATCCATCTTTTACATACCTGCTTAGGGACAGGGGGGTGGATTATGTAATTGTCTATGAACTCACAAATCCCGGTTTTAGACTTGATGCCGCAGTAGGCGCATCTGTATTTTTCGAAAATGACGAGATAGTGATATACGACATATCCGAAATATAGGTCTCATATTGAGAGACTCAAACTATACGGTTTATTTTAATTGTTATAATAAATTTCAAAAATTTGATCAATTACATCTTCAACGCTATCTGTTACAAAATCCGCCTTTTTCTTAATCTCATCTTTCGAGCTCGACATCGCATATGCAGTACCTGCAGCATCAAACATTTGAAGATCATTATAATTGTCCCCAAAGACGATTATTTGATCTTTTTTTATTCCCATGGACAACTTAATTTCTTCAAGTGCCCGCCCCTTGTCAGCGCAGTTGAAATCAAGCCATGATGCCCCGGAGATAGCGGATTTAATAGAAATATTTCCCCATCTGCCGCCTAATTCAGCCATCATTTCTTCAGCGGAATTCTTTTTAAAAGCTGAAATTTTTAGTATGTCATCGTCAATTTCATTAGCTTCGTCAATTCGTACGGCATGGTTTTTCACATCATGTCTTACAAATGATTCAAACTCATCTCTTTGCGTCATCAAAAATGATGTGTCGACAGTGGATATCATAAGGTCGTATCTTCCACCTGACAGCAGTTCTTCTATGATTTCAAAAGCAATATCCTTTTCTATCGGACTTTTATATATTTGAATACCTTTATGGTAAGCAACGGCACCATTTTCACATATATAGGAAATATTATTCTTCACTTCTCTGAAAAGATTTTGAAGATTATAGTGCTGTCTTCCGCTTGCGGCACAAAACAGTATGCCGTATTCTCCGAGCTTCTTTATCATTTCAATTGTTCTTACGCTAATACCGATGTCTCCCGGGTGAAAAAGCGTACCGTCAACATCACTCACTACAAGTTTGAGATTAATATTTGAGCTCCTTTCGGAATTTAATAATTATATACATTTATATTATAGGTCTTAAACTGCAATATTTAAAGCGAGGCGGAATATCAATCCCGCCTCGCTTTAAAAACAAAAGTTTATCTGTCCTTCTTAAAACAGAGATACCACTCGAGGCAATATTCACCCTCGTTTAACGCATCCAGCCTTTTATTTGCCTTCTCAAGCGTGCTTACAGATGGAATAATTACATCATCTCCCGGTCTCCAGTCGGCCGGAGTTGCACATTTTGCAGAATCCGCTTTTTGAAGACCTTGAAGAATTCTCTTTATTTCATCAAAGTTTCTCCCAAGAGAGAGAGGATAGTACAGAATAGTCCTTATTTTGCCTTCCGGGTCTACAAAGAAAACCGCGCGCACAGCTGCTGTGGTTGATTCTCCGGGCTGCACCATTCCATATTTCTTGGCGACCTCCATTTTGAGGTCGTCTATTACGGGAAACGTGACATCAATATTCTTTTTGTCTCCCCACTCTATCGTCTTGATATTTCTTAGCCAGGCTATATGGGAATTGATAGAGTCGATTGACAGACCGACCAGTTTACAGTTAAGCTCTTCAAATTCTTCCGTCATTGATCCGAAAGTCATGAATTCGGTTGTGCAAACCGGTGTAAAGTCTGCAGGATGGGAAAATAGAATTACCCATTTCCCTGAATAGTCTTCAGGGAAATTGATCAATCCCTGTGTCGTGTTTGCTGTGAACGAAGGAGCCTTTTCTCCTAAAAGCGGCATTTTGTATATATTGTTTTCCATTTTAACCTCCAAAAAAGATATTTTAAATTCAACTTAAGAATTTAAATGTATTATAACATAAATTATTGAGAATTGGTACTATTAAGCTTATGGACAGTTGAATTATTTAATTATATAATTGCATAAATTAAAAATCAGAGATATGAGGTTTTAAATGTCTTCTAAAAGTGTAATTAATGCCGCATCAAAAAACGCTGATTATGACCTGACAATATTTAATGTAAAAATTGCCAATGTGTACACAAAAGAACTTTTGAACGGCTACATATGTATAAAAAACGGTTTTATATCTCATGTGGATTTCGACAGTTCTTCCGAGCTTCCCGCTTCCTCCAGGTACTATGACGGAAAAGGAAAGATTGCCGCTCCGGGATTTATTGATACTCATATGCATATTGAAAGCAGCATGATGAACCCTGTAAACTTTGCTAATGTTGCGCTCCCTCACGGCACAACAACCGCAGTCTGTGATCCGCATGAAATTGCAAACGTCGCAGGCATAAAAGGCATAGAATACATGATAGAAAATTCAAAATCCACTCCGATGGATTTATTATATGTCGCCCCGTCCTGTGTTCCGTCAGCTGTGGGGGTGGAAACCGCCGGAGCTTCTTTTGGCGGCAAGGAAATTAAAGAGATTCTTGAAATGGACGGTGTTATCGGCATCGCAGAGCTGATGGATTATCCGGGCGTTGTATCGGGTGATTCGAGAATGATGGAAATAGTCGAGGAAGCGCATAAGAAGAATGTATTCATCCAAGGACATGCACCGCTTCTATCGGGCAGCCGTCTTTCAGCCTATATTTCCTCGGGTGCGAGAAGCGACCATGAAGTCAGAACTTATGAAGAGGCGATGGAAAAATTGAGACTCGGAGTCGTATTGGAGTGCCGTGAAAGCTCGGGGGCAAAGAATATCCCCGAACTTGCAAAAGCGGTAATTCAATGCGGATTTCCACCTAACGCAACACTCTGCACGGATGATAGGGATGCCGGAGACCTCCTGGTTGAAGGCCATCTTGATCAGGTAGCCAGAAGCGCCGTATTAAACGGAATACCTCCCATTGAAACATTGAAGATGATAACTCTTAACGCGGCATCATGGTTAAGATTGCACGATAGAGGGGCAATAAGCCCCGGATTGAGGGCGGATATTGTCCTAATTGATGATTTTGAAAAGTTCAATGTTGACGAAGTATTTGTTTTGGGCAATCTTGTTGCCAAGGGCGGCAAAATGATTTCCCCGGCGACTTCATTCGATTTGGAATTCGAAAAGACAAACTCAATGCGTCTGGATAAACTGGATAAGTCAAACTTCGCTTTTGATTTACCGGACGGCAATTATAAAATGAAGATAATGTCGATAGACCCCGATGTCACTTACCTTACAACACTCGAAACTATAGATGTCGATGTTTTAGACGGTTATGTCGATATAAACGATACCGACCTTGTATACTTGGCAGTTTTTGAACGGCACAATATAGACAAAACATCTTCTCTTTGCCTGTTGAGAAACTCCGGAATTTCACACGGAGCGGTGGCTTCAACCATTTCTCATGACTGCCACAATTTAGTCGTAATAGGCAAAAGCATCGATGATATGGTTATTTCCGCAAATACATTAATTGAGTGCGGGGGCGGTGTTGCGGTATCTGCGGACAAGAGAATTCTATCCGTTATTGAGCTCCCTATCGGAGGAATAATGGCTTCCAAATCGGCGGAGGAGCTTATTCCCGAAATAAACCATACAAAGACGACAATAAAATCCCTGGGCTTTAGAGGCGCGCCAATAATGCAGATTGCAACCCTGTCGCTGGCAGTATTGCCTTATGTCAGGTTGACAAATTTAGGGCTTGTTGATGTCTCGAAGCAGAAAGTGATACCGCTTGTGTGAATTATTTTTATTCGTTGGCATCTCTAAAGTCTGTGTTCTTGCAAAGACTCAAATGAGAAAAGCCGATATTTTCAGTCCTAAAGTAATCACCGGATGCTCTAATTTCACCGCTACATAGCATATCCCGAGAACAGCACGTTAAAATTAGAATTCATGGACGAAGATTTGGAAAAAGGGTCCCGGTTACATTTTTAAAAATCCAGTCTGTATATGTTTCACAAACAAAGCGGGAGCAGATTTGCTCCCGCTTTTAATATATAATAACTGCAAAAGGAGGTGTTTTTATGAAAATCACAAAATATCCCCAGTCTTGCATTTTGGTCGATACCGGAATCAAAAAGATTTTATTTGATCCCGGCATTCTGAAATACAAAGATGAATATTTTGATGTGTTCAATTCTTGTGATGCTGTTTTTGTTACACATAAACATTCAGATCACTGCAATGTTGAACTCATATCATCGCTCAAAAAAGAAATTGCCGTCTTTTCAACATCTGAAGTTGCGGGCGCTTATCCGGAATTAAGTAATCTCAAAACAATTTCGGAAGGAGATACCGTTCAGATAGGTAATGCAACGGTCACAGCGGTTAAAGCCATCCACGGTTATCAGCCTAAGATGAGGGGAAATGAGGTATACGAAAATATCGGATATACCCTCTCCGACGGTAAAAAGACCATTTATATAACCAGCGACACCATCTGTTTTCCGACTGATATCAAAACCGATGTCATATGTATACCGGTAACCGGTCACGGTGTTACAATGTCGGCATATGAAGCATCACTCTTTTCCAAAGAAACCGGGGCAAAGGTTGTCATTTTGACGCACATGGACAACCCCGCATTTGAAGTTGATTATGCATACATAGACAAACACTTCGCCAATGCGGGGGTTGAATATACAATATTGGAAATCGGGGACCAGTTCACAATAGGCTAATATTATTTAAGGACTAAATCAATTATCAGCTTTAAGAACCTCTCGTAATCTGCATCTATCCCTATATTTATCTCCGGAAGGTGCTCCCAAACATGATGGTGCCTGTCATCCCTGACAGTCATTCCGAGCGTCAATCCATCTTTTGTTTCAACACCGACTTTTGCGACTCTCGTCTTTATAAGTGTCGGATCTATTAAATAACCTATTGCCATACAGTCGATAACGGTGCAGTATGCGTCAAAGCCCCTGTTCCTTACAAATTTAATTGCGTTGTTTAAAAACCAAGCTTCTTTGTTTTCACTCCGACTCAGCTTATCCAAATCGTTCTCATCAAAATCCACTCCAAAATGGGTCGCAATGTCAAGGCCTATGGCAATCAGATTTACTCCCGATTCATAAACCGTCTTTGCCGCTTCGGGATCTACAAAAACATTCCACTCGCTTTGAGGAGAGTCGCCGGTCGCATTCAGATATGAATATTCATTTAATCCGAACGCTCCTGAAATTGCCACAATTCCGGGAATCATCCCGATTATTTCGGGGTCCTTTATCATTGCCATGGCAATATTGCTCAAGGGGGCAAGTGCGGCTATGTAAACCTCGCCCGGGTATTTCCTGACGGTTTCGATAATCAAATCCACAGCATGTATGTCGCTTATCGGCATCGTGGGTTCCGGAAGAAAAGCCTCCGCCTGTCCGTCAGCTCCATGAGAAAACGGATCTTTCGGTATTTCTCTGATTATCGGTTTCTTCATACCCTTTGACACGGGTATATCCTTTCTCCCTATCATTTCAAGGGTCTTTCTTGCATTTTTCTCAGTCACATCAAGAGGGTAGTTTCCGTTAACTGCGGTTATTCCGACCACTTCAAGATTGTCGGATTTGCATGCCATTACTATTGCCATCGAATCATCCATCCCGGGATCGCAATCAATCAGAACTTTTTTTATCATTTTCTCCTCCTCACTATAAAAAATGTAATTCTTACTGACAGCTTTAGAAATCAGATATAAATAGTTAATTTTTATCAGATTGTTGATTTAAATACAGCTAACTCCCATTATTTTACCAAAGCGAGTATAAATTTTATCATCTGAGGAAAAAGTGCAATGACCGCTATAAGCCGGGCAGTTTGTATCATTGCTATTTTAGGAGTATCGGCTCCGAACTCCTCCGATAAAATCGACATTTCAGTAATGCCTCCCGGTGTCGAAGACAAAAGAGCAGTCATAAGGTCGAGCTTCGTAAGCTTATACAGTAAAAAGGCAATGATAAATGTAAAGAAAACTATTCCGATCATCATTACCAATATGGGAACAATTAATTCTTCTAAAGACGAAACTATTTCTTTATCTATGCCTATACCAATAAAAATACCGGAAAGTATTTGCTGAAACGGTATTATTTTTTTCGGATAAACCGATTTCCCGAAAATACAGGAAAAAACTATCCCGAAAGACATGGAGCCTATCACAAAACCTGCAGGTATATTCAATGAGTGAAGTATTAGTCCTCCCAAGGCAGCCGATAAAAACAATCCTGCAAGTCTTATTATATCTTTTTTCCCATATTTGAAATCTTCCGTCGACAATTGGGATCTATCCGTTAGGGGATCATCTGTCCTATTTATAACCACAGGCTCGGGGTTGTGTTTTATTTTTTTTGCAATAGATTTAAAAATCGGCGGCATGGTGGACAGCAGAAAAAACAATCTGAACACCTGAAGTATTGCAACAATCGCGTAGTTCGCTCCCAGCTCCGACGATATCATCGCCATATCGGAAATTCCTCCCGGAGTTACGGCAAATAATGCCGTAGCAATGTCAAGATCGCTGAACATCACAATCAGATATGCAAAAGTAATATTAAGCAGCATCATACCTAAAACAACAATCGCAATAGGGAGAACAATCCGTCTCATTCCGCTGATTTCATTTTTACCCACTCTGCTGGCAATCATAGCTCCGGTAACGACCTGAATGGCATATTTGAATAAATAGGGAAAATAGGTCCAATCCGTCAGGATGTTCATTACTGCTACAGCAAACATGGCCCCAATCATCCATCCCACAGGCACACCGATTTTACTTGTCAGATATCCGGCAAATGCGGCGACTGCCAAAGTAGCTAAAAATTTAATTGTTAGTACGAACAGTTCAGAAATTTCAATCACCCGGTAAATTTAAAAATCCAGTTCTTGCAATGCAATCAACGATTCACAGTAAATTTCGGTCGCTTTAAAAGTGTCTTCAATGGACAAGGCCTCATTTTTCATATGTGCGTCACCTGCCCAATCCGGTTTTTTTCTGTTCGGAAAACCGGGGCCGAATGCAACGGCATTGTCCATTTTCCTCGCATAAGTTCCTCCGGACATCACATAGGGCTCATGTTTTTCACCATACGCCTCTTCAAAGGTACGGGTCAGTGTTTCTATGACCGGAGATTCGGGATTTATATAAAAAGGCGGTTTATTGCTGATGTCGATAATCTCATATCCGTATTCGCGAGCCAATTCGGAAAGCATTTTTTCTATTTCTTCAGGTGCTACGGATATCGGATATCTAATGTCCAAAACGACTTCGAATTTATTCTCTTTCATAGATATCAAGCCAAGGTTTACGGTAAGAGGAGTAAATATCTCACAATCCCTATCTATGCCGACCGATTTCCCGGAAAAATCTCCGGACAACTTTTCTATCAGCAAAAGAGCTTCTCTTTCAACCTTGTTTATTGCATCTCCGCTTAAAAGAAATGAGGAAAGTGAATGTATTGCGCTTTTTCCATCATAGGGTGAACCTGCATGTGCGGATATTCCTTTTGCTTTAATCTTTGTCACCTTGTCTTTTAAAACGACTATGTCTTCATTGCTTTCGGCAAGTTCAGACAAATCTCCGAAGAGATCAGAGGAAACCGATACGTAAGCTTCATCGGGAACGACATTCGGTGCAAGTCCTCCGGAAAATTCCAGCAGAGTGGAGACACCAAGATCGGGCGAAGTCATCTTCACATGACATATCCCTTTTTCCCCGTTGCATACCGGAAAGTTTGCGTCGGGGGTAAATGAAAAGACCGGTTTTGTAAAATTTTTAATATAATACTCGATATCTTCCATTCCGCTTTCTTCATCGAGTCCGAGAAGGAGTCTGATTCCGTACTTCAAAGGTTTTACATTCTCAATCAAATACCTCGCCGCCCAAAGACCCATTACAAACGGCCCTTTATCATCTCCGGTTCCTCTACCGACAAGATAGCCTTCCTTTTCTATACATTCATACGGATTACTGTCCCATCCGTCACCCTCGGGCACCACATCAAGATGCGCCATAATGCAGATGAATTTGTCTTCAGGTCCGAAATGCGCCCAAGCTATATGCCCGTTTGCATCATAAACATCAAATCCGTATTTTTTACACAAATCCATCGCCGCAAGCTGAGCCTTTCTTATGCCTTCTCCATACGGAGCTTTGGCACCCGGCTCATCTTTTACCGATTTTATATTGACGAGGTATTTTATATCTTCTATTATCCGTTCTCTGTTTATATCGATATATTGTTTCGGTGTCATTTAACCCTCCATACCTTTGAAGTAATTTGATTTTTTCACTATGTAAAATATAATTGATTTATGTCAAAATTAAACAAAATATTATCTTCCAAAGAAAACAGAATAGAATTTGTCATAATTGCCGCTATCGTCTTAGTGTCGATAGTTTCCATCATCTGTTATCGGATAAATCTTTCCGACATGATTAACCGAAGCGAAACGGGATACATAGCTGAAGTTATATTTGAAGGCGAAACAATAATGACCATTGACCTGTCGAACGAAGGAATCTATCACATAGACGGCAAGTTGCCGGTTACTCTAAGGGTAACAGGCGGCAGGATACAGTTTATAAATTCGGTCTGTCCCGATCACATATGTGAAAGCTACGGGTTGATTCCGTCTGAAATAAACGACACTGCAGTATGTCTTCCCGCAAGGGTTGTTGTTAAAGTCAAACCGAAATAACTTCTACCTGTTTGCCATTTTAAAAATATTATAGATATCATTCTTGTCCAGCACTTTAAATGTGCCCATAGTCGGTTCTCCCGACTCGGGACAAAGCGATGTCAAAACCTGAAGTTCTTCCTCGCTTATAACTCCGATTCCAAGTTCGGAGAAGCAAGTCGGCATTCCCAGATCTTTAAAAAAGTCAACCGTAATATTTATAGCCGCTTTTGCCGCATCAATATCCGAATCGTAGTTATTGGTATCACCAAATACATTTCTGCCAAATTGTGCAAATCTTGAGGGGTTTTCTTCAAATACATATTTCGCCCAATCACCCCACACAGCCGTCAGAGTCGGGGCATGGGGAATATTGTATACGCCGGAAAGAGGTGCGCCCAACAGGTGAGGCGCAAAATCATTCAGTCCTCCCAACCCCGTTATCCCGTTATGCGACATTGTTCCGCACCACATTATTTCACTTGCAGCGGAATAATCGGTCGGATTCTCGAGCATAATCGGTCCGTTCTTTATCATTACTCTTAAAACCGCTTCGGCGAATTCATCCGTCAGTTCATTTCCAAGCTGACAGGTGAAGTACCTATCCATAGTATGCATCATTATGTCTGCAATCCCATAGCTTATTTGCCGCTTTGGCAGCGTGTAGGTCAGTTCGGGATTCATGTAGGCTATTTTGGGTCT
>JGI24710J26742_10002224_pt1 | contig 17295 bp, 13 predicted proteins | sample BioPla2DNA2_FD_26742 | JGI IMG/M metagenome (IMG submission 26742) | reverse complement strand
TGAGGAATGCGTCCGTCAATAATATGAGTCCTTTTTACGCCGTGTTCAAGGGCTGAGACACAACCCATAACCTTTGGTATCATTCCCCCTACAATTACTCCGTTTTCGATAAGTGAGTCAACCATATCGCTGGTTATAGCATGAAGGATACTGTCATTATCCTTTGAATTCTTAACGCCTTCAACATCAGTCAAGAGAATGAGTTTTTCGGCTTTCAATGCCGATGCCAATTCTGCGGCAACAGTGTCAGCGTTAATATTGTAACTCTGTCCCTTTTCATCTGTGCCAATGGGGGCAACTACCGGAATATATTCATCCTGGGTAAGTATTTCCAGGGCACGGGTATTGACCTTTTTAATTTTTCCCACGTAACCTAAATCTATTTTTTCACCATTTACTACTTCATAATGCTTTTCGCATTCAAACAGCATACCGTCAATTCCACAAATGCCTATGGCTTTACCACCCTTCTGATTAATAAGAGAAACAATTTCCTTGTTGGTTTTGCCCATAAGAACCATCTGAGCAACATCCATAGTCTGTTTATCGGTTTTGCGAAGGCCGTTAACAAACTCTGACACTATATTAAATTTTTTTAACGCAGTGTTTATATCGGGTCCGCCGCCGTGTACTACCACAGGGTTTAGCCCTATATATTTTAACAGGGTTATATCCTCCATAACCGAGTTTTTGAGGTTGTCATTAATCATGGCATTTCCGCCATATTTTATAACTACGGTTTTTCCTGCAAGGGCCTGAATGTATGGAAGAGCTTCCACCAGGATTCCTGCTTTTTTTATTATTTCTGTGTAATCAAACATTTTTATCAACCTCTCAATGGTTTAATAGATAGTATTTATACGACTTTCAGTTGTAACTGGCATGTGTCGTTCTGAGCCCCCTTATATCATCCTGAGCCCCTTATGTCATTCTGAGTGAAACGAAGAATCTTATGCGTCGTAATTTAAGATCCTTCGACTCCGCTCCGCTTCGCTCAGGATGACAGATATGGTGCCACGCTTCGCTCAGGATGACAGATAGGGTGCCACGCTCCTCTCAGGATAACAATGGAGAGCTTTGCTTTTTATAAACAGTGCAGCCGTATTCAGTTACAAATACAGGCCGGGAGACAATAATCCCTTTGTTTCATCCAAACCGGCCATAATATTCAGAGCCTGGACTGCCTGGCTGGCAGAGCCTTTCCCCAGGTTATCCAAAACAGAAACCACAATAAGCTTATTCAGTCGAGAATCAACTGTTATAGCTATGTCAACATAGTTTGAGCCGGCCACATGTTTTGTTTCCGGAAGCTGCCCTAAAGGAAGAATTCTCACAAAGGGCTCATTTCGATAATAATCCACATAAAGTGAGTGTATATCAGCAGGACTCAGATTGTCACTATCCAGATTCATGTAAGAAGTAGCAAGCATTCCCCTCTTAAAAGGAGCAAGGTGTGGTGTAAATGATACCATAACCGGTTTTCCGCAAAGCAGTGACAACTCTTGTTCTATTTCAGGAGTATGTCTGTGATTTGCAATACCATAAGCTTTAAAGTTTTCGTCAGTTTCACAAAATGCATAAGCCAGTTCCGACTTGCGTCCTGCTCCCGACACACCGGAAACAGCTGTAATTACGATATCCTTATGCGATACAATTCTGTTTTCCAAAGCCGGGGCTATGGCCAGAATCGAACAGGTAGGATAGCAGCCGGGATCCGCAACCAAAAAAGCTGTTTTTATCTCATTCCGATATAGTTCAGGCAGCCCATAAACTGCATTACTAATAAGGTGAGGAGCGTTATGAGTTACCTTATACCATTTTTCGTAGACATTGACGTCCCTGAACCTGAAATCTCCGCTGTGGTCAATCACTCTTTTACCTTTTTCCAGAAGCCTTGGTATTACCGAAGTAGAGACACCATGGGGAAGGGCGGTTATAAAAAAGTCGGCCTTTTCTGATATCTCATCTATATCCAGCTTGTCACAAATATTATCATATATCCCTCTTAAAGAAGGATACACAGCAGAAAAGGGCTGGCCAACAAAACTGTTTGATACTACGGTAGTTATTTTTATGTCGTCCCTCAAAGCTAACAGCCTGACAATTTCAGCACCTACATAACCTGTTGCTCCGATGATTCCAAGTTTCAGCATTTTTTTCTCCACCACTTTCAACCCGTTATTTTGGGTATTATTTATAAAACTGTTCAAAATATTTATATAGTACTTACAAAAAATCAACTGATATGATTAATAATTATACATTCAAATGTATAATAATTCAATACGCGTTTTGTATTTTAGTATTCTTTCAAAAACTTTTGTGGATAATTACTAATACAAAGTAGCTAAAAGGCTATTTCGTTTTTTGGTGATTAGTAAGATAGCTTTAAATGCCGTTTCCGTGATAGATTAGTATTACTAAGCTAGACAAATAACTTATTTGCTCAATTTTTAGGAGGTATATTTCAATGGCTGGAGTAACATTAAAGAATGTGTACAAAACATATCCAGGTGGAGTGACAGCTGTAAGTGATTTCAATATCGATATTGAGGATAAAGAATTTATTATTCTCGTTGGGCCTTCCGGCTGCGGAAAAACTACAACACTTAGAATGATTGCAGGTCTTGAAGAAATAACGAAAGGCGAACTATATATAGGGGACAAGCTCTGTAATGATGTAGCACCTAAGGACAGAGATATAGCNATGGTATTNCAGAACTATGCTNTNTATCCTCATATGACAGTATTCGACAATATGGCCTTTGGCCTTAAACTAAGAAAGACACCAAAAGAAGAAATAAAGAGAAGGGTTCACGAAGCAGCAAGGATTTTATCAATAGAGCATCTTCTTGACAGAAAGCCAAAGGCGCTTTCGGGCGGACAGAGGCAGCGTGTAGCACTGGGACGTGCTATTGTACGTGAGCCTAAGGTGTTTTTGATGGACGAGCCTCTTTCAAACCTTGATGCTAAGCTTAGAGTTCAAATGAGAACAGAGATTTCCAAACTTCATCAAAAGCTGAACACAACCTTTATATATGTTACTCATGACCAGACTGAAGCTCTTACAATGGGTACCCGTATTGTAGTTATGAAGGACGGATTTATTCAACAAATAGACAGTCCCCAGAAACTCTATGATGAACCTGTGAATGTTTTTGTAGCAGGTTTTATCGGAAGCCCTCAAATGAATATGGCCGATGCGCTTGTTGAAAAACAGGGGGATAAGGTTATGCTGAAATTTGGCTCATATTCACTGGAATTGCCGGAAAATAAGGCAACAGTACTTGAGAAACAAGGGTATATCGGAAAAGAAGTTATCTTTGGTATTCGTCCCGAGGATATTCACGATGAAGAGGAATGGCTGGCCAAAGGCAGCAGCACTCTTGATGCCAGTGTTGAGGTTACTGAGCGCTTAGGTTCCGAGACTTATCTCTATGTTCTTATTAATGATCTGAACTTTACTGCCCGTGTAAGTCCCAAGTCAAAGACAAAATCCGGAGAAACAATCAAAGTGGTATTTGATATTCCTCATATCCATATATTTGATAAGGAGACTGAAAAGGCTATAGTACATTAATTGAAGAAATTGCAAAAATGGCTGTTCCGCAGGGAGCAGCCATCAGACTGAAGACAAAGCTCACCAAGGGTGGGCTTTTTTCATAGCTTAGAATGTATAAATGTGGTAATATAAACACATGAAACTATCATGAATAAAAGAATTTAGGTTGTTCTATGTTAAGTATGTTTTCATCAGTGCAGATGTGGAATAATATAGATATAAAATATTTTTAATATATATTCCAAATATAAATTCCAATTTTGCGGAGGATATTTTATTGAGACTTGTAGCGTTTGTCGGGCCAAGCGGATCGGGCAAAAGCCATCGTGCTTTGTGGGTCGCAAGAGAAAATAATCTGGACTATATAATAGATGATGGTCTTTTAATTCATGAGAATAAAATAGTTGCAGGGAAATCTGCCAAAAAGGCTCCATCTAAAATTGGCTCTGTGAAGATGGCCCTCTTTTATGACGAAGAGCACCAGGACAGTGTAAAAAAAGCTGTTAAGAAGTATCAACCTAAGGGTATACTGGTATTAGGCACATCTGACGGAATGGTGGACAGAATTGCGTCGGCCCTGGAACTTGGAGAGTATGACAAGAGAATATATATAGAAGATGTGGCCAGTCCATATGAGATAGAACAGGCTAAAAAAACCCGAATTGACCAGGGCAAGCATGTTATTCCGGTTCCCACTATGCAGTTAAAAAAGCAGTTTTCGGGTTATTTTTTAGACCCTTTGCAGCTTTTTAGAAGAAAAGGGAAGGGGCAGTTTCAGAATATTGGCGAAAAATCAGTGGTCAGGCCTACATTCAGCTATTTTGGGAATTATACAATATCCGACTATGCAATATATCAATTAGTCAACTATAATATTGTTATTATGCCCCAGATGGAGAAAGTGTCCAGATTTCGTACCAGTAACACCCCTGATGGACTTTATATTGATATGGATGTTATAATGGTATTTGGTTACAATTTAATTGAAGCAGTTAAAGAAGCCAGAGAACAGATCATCAAGGAATTGGACAGATTTGCAGGTTTTAATGTAAATTCATTTAATATACACATTAAAAATTTAGTATTCAAAAAGAGTCCGCCGGATTTTTAATATTATGGAGGAAAACAAAAGTGCCTCGTTTGGGAAAATCTACAACAGACTACCTGAATATGAGTGATGAAGAAGTTCTTTCATACGTTCATTCCGGATGCAAACGCGGGATGGAACATCTTATCGAAAAGTATAAGCCGCTGGTAAGAGCCAAGGCCAGAAGCTATTTTTTGGTGGGCGCCGACAGAGAGGATATTGTTCAGGAAGGCATGATTGGTCTTTTCAAGGCGGTTCGCGATTACAAGGATGATAAGAATATTCCCTTTAGAGTATTTGCGGAAATATGTATTACCCGCCAGATTATTACCGCTGTTAAAACAGCCACCAGACAAAAGCACATACCTTTGAATACATATGTTTCACTTAACAGAAAGGTATTTGATGATAACTCGGATAAATCCCTGATTGAACTGGTACAGGAAGTATCTGTTTCTGATCCGGAAGAGCTTTTTATCAATAAGGAAGAGTATTCGTTTTTTGAAAACATGGTAATAGAGCTGTTAAGTCCTCTTGAAAGAGAAGTATTAAAAAAGTATTTGACAGGAACAAATTATCATGACATTGCAAAACAGCTTAACAAGCCTGTTAAGTCAGTGGATAATGCACTTCAGCGGCTTAAGAAAAAAATAGAGAAGAGTATTCAGGAACTAAAGGCAGAAGAATTAGAACAGTGTTAAAAAAATATTGGCCTGTTATTAAACAGACCAAAGAAAAAATGTGCTAAAAAGGAGGTAAAAGTATATAAAGGTATAGTGTTATTAAAATTATATAAGAAAATTGTCGATATAGCAAGAACTTTTGGATAATTAGTACAAATAGTACAAAAAGTCATTAAATTATATTGGGGGGGTTGATTTTATTATGATTATTAAATGGAGGCCTGAGTATAGCTGCTACGATAAAACAATTGATGAACAGCATAAACAACTGATTGATATGATTAATGAAATGTATACGCTGTCTCTATATGATGATCATATCGATCGTTACGACAGTATAGTAGAGGTTTTTTCACGTTTAAAGGACTATGCTGTTTACCACTTCAGTCATGAGGAAAAGATGTTTACAGAACATGATTATGATTCTTTTAATACTAAATTACAAATTCTCGAACATAAAGGCTTTGTAAACAAAATAGCATCTATAGATTTATATGAAGTGGACGAAAACCAGAATGAAACTATCTCCAATGTGTTAGACTTTTTAAGTAAATGGTTGGAACATCATATTTTAGAAGTAGATAAAAAATTCGGAGAGTTTTTAATAGCGAAATATGAAAAATAAAAGCGACAATCGTGATAGGATAACCTCTCCCGTTACCGAAGATGTTATCCTGAGGGTAGCACAGCGGAGTCGAAGGATCTTTCACGTTAACGCATAAGATTCTTCGATGACGCTCAGAATGACACAGGGACTCAAAATGACAATAAGGTTCCAGAGAGCATTGAATCAATAAGCAGCTGCCGTCTGGCAACGGCTTAAAGCAATAAATTGCTTTACTGAACTTATGATATAATATTTATTATGAAATAGAAAATGATAGAGATCTGCCGACATTACATAAGAAAAAACCTTTTGAATGGAGATGGTATCTTGGCTGAAAAAAATAAAGTAGCTGTTCGCATTGCAGGCAATGAATATGTAATAACCGGGTCCGAGTCTCCAGAATACATACAGAAAATTGCTCTTTTTGTGGATAGAAAGGTAATGGAGATAACAAGGAGAAATCATCTCCTAAGTACTTCCATGGCATCTGTTCTGGCTGCCATAAATATGGCAGATGAAATGTTCCGTGCAAATGAGGAATTGAAAAACACTGCTAATGACTTATCGGAACTAAAGAAGAAGCATCAGGAGCTCAAGGAAGAAGCACAGAGGATTAAGACTGAAAATGCGAAACTGAAGGAAAGGGAATCCCAGCTTCGCATAGAACTGACAAGACGTGAAACTGAACTAAAAGAAGTCAGAAACACTCTGAATACTATTTCTAACACAAAGAACAATAATTAAGCGGAGGTTTGCTATGTTTGATGAAATGATATCATGGGGAGAGCTTATAGTGCTGGTCCTCTTTGTTCTTGGTTCTGCACTTATGTGTTATCTTATACTGGCGGTGGCAAATCTACTACGTATACTCAAGAATGTAAATCAAATAATTGAGAAGAATAAAGATAATATCAACCAATCTGTTGAAAAGCTGCCGGAAATAACCGATAACGCAGCCAAAATAACAAGTATGGTTAAAGATAATCTCGATGGCCTTGGAAAAGTTGTAGGAGATGTTGGAAAAATCTCCGAAACAGTAAAGAAAGGTGCCGAGACTATCCAAAATGATATTATTCTAAAAGCAAAGTCACTTCTGGAAATCATTGACGCAATAAAGAAAATGTATGAAAAGAGAAAGAAGAAGTCAAGTAAGAAAAGTGGGACTGTGTATAAATACAAGTACAAGCCCGGGGTGGAAAGACCAGATGAAGTCGAGGTTGAAACACCAACAGAAACAGATGAGGATGATATTGCTCCCGATGACTATATAATTGTTGAATCGGAAGTTAGCGATGAACCGGAAAATGACGAACCGGTGACAGAAGAAGAGGATTAAAGACAACAGGTATATAATATGAGAAAACACAAATTAGAGCTGCTCGCTCCTGCGGGCAGCTTTGAATCGCTTAAGGCGGCAGTTTCAAATGGTGCCGATGCTATTTATTTAGGCGGAGGCAAGCATAACGCCAGAGTCAATGCGGCCAATTTTACCGAGAAGGAGTTGGCGGCGGCAATTGACTATGCCCATGAAAGGGACAAAAAGGTTTATACAACGCTTAATACCTTAGTGAAAAATCATGAACTTAAGGATGTACTCAGGTTTGCAGAATATATTTATAAAGAGGGGGCAGACGCTGTTATTGTTCAGGATTTGGGTCTGGTCAGGCTTCTTAAAGAGTATCTGCCGGAGCTTTGTATTCATGCCAGTACCCAGATGACCCTGGCCAACAGTGAAGCGGTTAAAACCGTTGAATCAATGGGTGTTAACAGGGTGGTTCTGCCCAGGGAGTTAACACTGGATGAAATCAGGATAATAGGTGAAAACACATCTGTCCAGCTGGAGGTATTTGTTCACGGGGCTCTTTGTGTTTGCTATTCAGGACAATGCCTTATGTCCTCATTTATTGGAGGAAGAAGTGGCAACCGTGGATTGTGTGCTCAACCCTGCAGACTACCCTGGTCATTATCAAAGGATGGTAAAGTATACGGTAATTCCTCATATTTAATAAGCCCCAGAGATTTAATGACAATCGAACTTTTACCCCGGTTAAAAAATGCGGGAATTAGCTCCCTTAAGATTGAAGGGCGCATGAAATCGCCTGAATATGTGGCTATAATCACATCAATATACAGAAAATATCTGGATTTGCTGGAGAACTTGGGAGAAAGCCGGTATACCGTTGAGAAAGCCGATAAAGAGATTCTCATGCAGGCATTTAACCGGGGAGGCTTTACCCGGGGATACCTGGAAGGGAGTAGGAATTTCAGCAAACTTGTATATCCAAAGCATCCAAAAAATCAGGGTGTTTTTATTGGAAAGGTGTTGGATACCAGGCCTTTGTACGTGAAGGTTAAATTAAACAAGTCCCTAAGCATGGGGGACGGTATTGAGATATTTAATATGCAGGGGAATGTAGTCAGCTTTATAGTGACGTCAATTTTGGAAAAGAATCAGCAGGTACGTTTTGCCAAGGCAGGATCCGAGGTGTGGCTGGGGGATGTGAAGACTGCCGTAAAAAAGGAAAGCCCTGTTTACAGGACTCTATCCAGGCAGCTTTTTGATGAGGCAAGAAAAACTTTTGAGCAAAAAGAAACACCTGTCATACCTCTTGACATGGAGTTTACTTTAAAAGAAGGTCAACCTGCAAAACTTACAGTAACAGATCCGGAGGCCAATTCAGTTAGTATTATATCGGACACGATGGCTGAAAAAGCGGTAAATAAGGTGTTGTCCAATGAACATATCAGAAAACAGCTGGATAAAACCGGAGGAACGCCGTATTATTTGAGGAATTTGTCTATATCATCCGACAATGATAGTACAATGCCTGTATCAGTCCTTAATGCCATGAGACGTAAAGCTCTGGAAGGTATAAAGGATTTGCGTGTAAATAATCATAAAAAACCTTCTCCTCAGGGATTTGATACTTTCAGCAGAGAATGGGCAGTCGAAAAAAACCTGAAGAAAAATACCGGGGAATTACTTTTATCAGCTTTTTTTTATGCCCCACCGGATTCAATCAGTGAGCTCAATGGATTAGTCGGTCGTGTTTATCTGCCGGTTATGGATCTGCCACAGCTTAATAAGCTAAAAGAGGAGTTTTATGGCGAAATATACATCTGGACCCCTTCCATACTAAAAGATACCGAATTGGATGCTGTAAAGGAGGAACTACAGAATCTGGTATCCTATATTGACGGTATTGCCTGCGGGAATCTTGGTGCCTGCAGAATATATAAAGATGCTTTTTCCGATATGCCCCTTTGTGCAGAGCCTTCAATAAATATATTTAATGATGCATCTGTCGAAGTTATGGAAAAGCTGGATGCCGATACAGCTGTGTTGTCTCCTGAATTAAACCTGAAAGAAGTCAGAAAAATAATATCAGCAAATATAAAGCTGGAATCCATAATATATGGAAGAATTCCGCTAATGACCATGGAACATTGTCCTTCGTCACTTGAAATGCCCTGCTCAGGCAGATGTGGTGAATGCAGCGGTAATAAAGGATTTTTAAAGGACAGGAAGAATGAAGTGTTCCCTTTTATACGGGATACTGTTTTAAGCCGGACCCAAATTTTCAACGCATATCCCATTTTCATGGACGATATTGATGCTGTTAAGGAAACAGAAGTAAGTATATTCAGGCTTGTTTTTATAGATGAGAGTAAATCTGTCCGCAAAACTCTTGCCCAGTATTTCCATGACAAATTAAGTGGTAAGAATAAACATGATGACTGGATTATTGAATCTATAAATGAAATAAAGGACAATGGATTTACAAAAGGCCACTGGTTCAGGGGAGTAGATTAGAAATTTAGAAATATTAATTAGCAGGAGATATGGTTTTTATGGTTGATGTTTATGTCGAAGTAATCAGAGAGGGTGTCAAACTGCCTTATTATGCCAATCCTTATGATGCAGGCATGGATGTGTGTGCGGCAGAAGAAATAGTAATAGAGCCGGGACGGACGGCAATAATTCCAACGGGTTTAAAATTTGCCATACCTGAGGGCTACGAAATTCAAGTTCGTCCCAGAAGCGGGATAAGTTTAAGAACTCCGCTTCGCATTGCCAACTCTCCCGGCACAATTGATGCAGGTTATAGAGATGAATTGGGTATAATAGTGCATAATTCATCCATAGTAAGTAATGTTAAAAATACCCGGGAGCATCTTGGCCTTGACAGTAAAGGAAATCAACAGGGTACCTACATTATCAAAAAAGGAGAAAGGATTGCTCAGCTGGTTCTGGCAGAGGTCCCCAGAATGAATTTAAAACTGGTGGATTCAGTTAAGGATATAGGTACCGACAGAGGTGGAGGCTTCGGTTCCACCGGGCTATAGAAAGGGTTAACAACCCGGTGAATTTATCAGAAACGAGGAATGAAAATGATAAGCAGACAAAGACTAACAGACGAATTTATAAGTTTAGTAAAGATAGACAGCCTTACCAGGCAGGAAAGGAAAATGGCCGATGCTCTCTTAAAAAAGCTGAGAGATATGGGGCTTAAACCCTATGAGGATGATACTGCCTCTAAAATCGACGGTAATGCAGGGAATGTGATTTGCCATGTAAAAGGCGAGAAACAAAAACCGGCATTGCTGTTAATGGCACATATGGATACAGTAGTGCCGGGAATTTCGAAAAACCCGGTAATTGACGGGGATATAATAAAAACCGATGGAACAACGGTTTTAGGCGGGGATGATGCCGCAGGAATTGCAGTAATTCTGGAAACTATTAAATCTCTTATGGAGGATAAAACACCCTTTGGGGATATTTATACAGCTTTTACGGTAGCAGAGGAAAGTGGTCTTTTCGGAGCCAGGAACCTTGATCTTACAAAGATTCCGGCTGATTATGCCATAATACTTGATGAGGGCGGAGAGATAGGCACAGTGGCAGTAAAGGCTCCGCATTACAACAGATTCAAAGTAACTTTTATTGGAAAAGCTGCACATGCAGGATTAGAACCTGAAAAAGGCCTCAGCGCTATTATGATGGCATCAAGGGCAATGGCAGACATGCCTCATTTTGGACGAATAGATGAGGAAAGCACCTCTAATATCGGCATAATAAAAGGAGGACAGGTTCGTAATATTGTATGTGATACCTGTGAAATAGAAGGGGAAGTAAGGTCTATTTCTGAAGAAAAGATTAACAGATATACTGACGAAATACTGAATCATTTTAAAAAAGTTTCTGAGGATTTGGGTGGTACAGTAAAAATCGAGCTGGAAAAAATGTATCCCGGATTTGACATAAAGGAATCGGATGATATTATAAGCCTTCTTAAAGAGGCATCTGCTGAATCGGGGATACCTCTGAAGTTACATGCCACAGGTGGAGGCAGTGACACCAATATTATCAACGGAGCGGGTATACCTGCAATAAACACAAGCGTTGGCATGGCAAATGTCCACTCAACTAACGAATATATCCGCATATCCGATATGGAAAAGGCATGTTATTTCCTGACAGCAATTATTAAGGCAGCGTATCTTCGCTAGAAACCAAAACCCGCAGTAAAGCATATATAGAATTATATGTAACAAGTTGGTGCCTGTAGAGTGAGTCAAATGCGCCGCTCCATGAATCCATCAATTTGGAGGTGAGAGGTGCGAGGCTATCTCTCACATCACGTTATTGTCATCCTGAGCGTCAGCGAAGGATCTTTTTACGTTAAACAGTGGAGCGCTGTAGCCTGCTACGATTTAGCGCTCCATCTCCAACATCCGGTTTCAAGTCGCGCCCGCTACGCAATCCATGCTCCGCTTTAAATCGCAGCAGCCACGCCGCTTTAATTACGTTTGTTCAAGCTATCATCCTAAGCGTCAGCGAAGGATTTTTTTACGTTAAACAGTGGAGCGCTATAGCCTGCTGCGATTTAGCGCTCCATCTCCAACATCCGGTTTCAAGTCGCGCCCGCTACGCAATCCATGCTCCGCTTTAAATCGCAGCAGCCACGCCGCTTAATTACGTTTGTTCAAGCATCCTAAGCGCAGCGATAGCCTCCTTTATGTCATCCTGAGCGTCAGCGAAGGATCTTAAACGTCAACGCATAAGATTCTTCATTTCGCTTCGCTCCATTCAGAATGACACGAGGGGGCCCAGAATGACATCTTTGTTCACATTATTCTTAATATACGAGCTGTCAAAAAACTGCCGTTTTGGTAACAACGGCAGTTTTTTGATAACGTGTATTTACCCCCCTAAGGTACAAGCTCAATATCAACGTGGTCACACTACTCCTTGCGCATACATGGCAGCAGCTACCTTTTTGAAGCCTGCGATATTTGCCCCAAGCACAAGATTATCGGGATCTCCGTATTCTGCTGCAGCTTGGCTGGTATTTCTGTAAATGCTTTTCATAATTTCCCTGAGTTTTTCATCTACCTCTTCAAAGGTCCAGGACAGTCTTAAGCTGTTCTGAGACATTTCCAGACCGGAAGTTGCAACTCCTCCTGCATTGGCTGCCTTACCGGGAGCAAATATAACTTTGTTTTTGTTAAACAATTCAATTGCTTGCGGTGTGGAAGGCATATTAGCACCTTCACCAACAGCAATACAGCCGTTTTTTATAAGAATTTCTGCATCCTCGCCGTTTAGTTCATTCTGAGTGGCGCAAGGTAAAGCAATATCACAGGGAATAGTCCAGATTCCCCTGCTGCCTACTGTGTATTTAGCATGGGGATGATGCTTGATGTAATCGGATATACGACCCCTTTGTACTTCCTTTATAAGTTTTATCGTATCAAGATTAATGCCGTTTTCGTCATAAATATAGCCATTGGAATCATTAAGAGCAACAACCCTGGCCCCCAGCTGTTGAGCCTTTTCAGCGGCGTAAATTGCAACATTGCCTGAGCCGGAAATTACAACCTGTTTGCCTTCAAAGGAAAGACCCTTTGCCTTTAACGCTTCTTCGACAAAATAACAGAGACCGTAACCTGTTGCCTGGACGCGGACGAGGCTTCCTCCATAGGGGATGCCCTTGCCGGTTAATACTCCTGTAAACTCATTCCGCAGTTTTTTATACATTCCAAACATATATCCGATTTCTCGGCCACCTACTCCGATATCTCCTGCCGGAACGTCAGTATCAGGTCCTATATGACGGATAAGCTCAGTTATAAAGCTCTGACAAAAGCGCATGATTTCCATATCGGATTTACCTTTGGGATCGAAATCCGAGCCGCCCTTACCCCCGCCCATGGGAAGTGTGGTAAGGGAGTTTTTGAATACTTGCTCAAAACCTAAAAACTTTATTATGCCAAGGTTAACAGAAGGATGAAACCGAAGTCCTCCCTTGTATGGACCTATGGCGCTGTTAAACTGAACACGGAAGCCGCGGTTAACCTGCACGGTACCACTGTCATCAACCCATGGCACACGGAAAATTATTTGTCTTTCGGGTTCCACTATACGATCAAAGATGCCGGCTTTGGCATATTCGGAATGTTTTTCGGCAACGGGCTCCAAAGATTCAAGCACTTCTTTTACGGCCTGGTGAAACTCTGGCTCGCCCGGATTACGTTTTAATACTTGTTCATAAATGCCGGCTAATATTTTCATAACAAAAACCTCCAATGAGTAACCCACTCTATCTAAAAGCTAAGAATATGCAACAGCTAGAATGCAAACTTGCACAAAATTTAGATAAAACAGATATAACAAGTTTAATTTTCTGTTTAACACTCGACAGAAAGCTGACATTACACCGGATGTAATCATTGAGGTATAATGATAACCAAACNTTCAGGAGAACCAAACAGCACTGCTTTAATTATAACAAAGAGCATATTAAGGTGCAAGAAATAATTTTGAAAGTTGCAGATAAAATTTTAATAAAAGCCTGCTCTGTTTAAAGAGCAGGCTTTTCAATTAGTAACTATTTTCAATTCTTACCGTTAAGGATTACTCTTTATTCTTAATATACTCGTCAATGGCCGCTGCTGCTTTTTTGCCAGCCCCCATGGCCAGAATAACAGTGGCAGCACCGGTAACTGCATCTCCACCTGCAAATACACCTTCTTTGCTTGTCTGACCGGTTTCTTCATCAGCAACGATACATCCCCATTTGTTTGTGGAAAGATCGGGGGTAGTGCTGCGAATTAAAGGATTAGGAGATGTTCCGATTGACATAATTACTGTATCTACATCGATTACATGCTCACTGCCTTCTTTGGCAATTGGACGGCGACGGCCGGAGGCGTCAGCTTCACCTAATTCCATTTCCACACACTCAATTCCCTTAACCCAGCCTTCATCATCACCGAGAATTCGGGTAGGATTTGTAAGAACCTTAAATATTATTCCTTCTTCCTTGGCATGATGGATTTCCTCAAGACGGGCAGGCATTTCAGCTTCGGAGCGTCTGTAAATTATATAAACTTTTTCTGCACCTAAGCGTTTGGCGCATCTTGCAGCATCCATTGCTACATTTCCGCCTCCAACAACCGCTATGGCATTTCCATGCTTAATAGGGGTTTCGGCTCCTTCTTTGTAGGCTTTCATAAGATTAATACGGGTCAGGAACTCATTGGCTGAATAAACCCCGTTTAAGTTCTCGCCGGGAATATTCATAAAAGTTGGAAGCCCTGCGCCTGAACCAATGAATACAGCATCAAAGCCCTCTTCAAACAGCTCATCAATAGTCAGGACTTTACCGATAACCATATTTGTTTGTATCTTAACACCTTGCTCTAATAAAACGTCAATTTCTTTCTGAACCAGGCTTTTAGGAAGCCTGAACTCAGGTATTCCGTATACCAGAACACCACCGGCAAGGTGAAAGGCTTCGAAGATTGTTATTTCGTAGCCCAGCTTGACCAAATCTCCGGCACAGGCTAAACCTGCGGGGCCGGAGCCAATAACAGCTACCTTTTTGCCGTTGCTGGGGACTTTTTCATAATCCCTTTTGGCGTTATTTATAGCCCAATCAGCAGCAAACCGTTCAAGACGACCGATTGCAACAGACTCTCCCTTAATTGCCCGCACACATCTTTCCTCACACTGAGTTTCCTGCGGACACACACGCCCGCAAACAGCCGGAAGACTATTGGTTTCCAGAATTTTATCATATGCTTCCTCAAATTTGCCCTCTGTTATAAGGGTAATAAATTCGGGAATTTGCACATTAACTGGGCAACCTGCGACACAGGGCTTATGCTTACAGTTTAAACAGCGCTGTGCTTCTTCTATAGCCATTTCCTCGGTATAGCCCAGAGCCACTTCTTCAAAATTCTTGTTACGTACCTCAGGGTCCTGTTCAGGCATTGATACTTTTTTTAATGACATATTAGGCATTTGTTTTACCCTCCAGTCTGCATTGATGTCTCTCTATTGCTGCTTTTTCGTCTCTCTTGTACATTGAAAGGCGTCGGATAAGTTCATTAAAATCTACTTGGTGACCGTCAAAATCAGGACCGTCAACACAGGCAAACTTAGTTTCTCCTCCCACCGTTACACGACAACCGCCGCACATTCCTGTTCCGTCAATCATAATTGGATTAAGGCTTACTATAGTCTTGATGCCGTAAGGTCTGGTAACTTCAGAAACGACTTTCATCATAATAGGAGGGCCAATGGCTATAACCACATCATATTCATTACCTTCATCAAGCAATTTTTTCAGCACATCTGATACAAAACCTTTTGTCCCGTAGGAACCATCATCGGTGGTAATAAATAACCTGTCAGATACAGCCGTCATTTCCTTTTCAAGAAACAGAATTTCCTTATTCCTGAATCCGGCAATAAAGTCCACTGAGACACCCATACTATGAAGTTTTTTAGCCTGTGGGTAAGCTATTGCCACTCCTAAACCTCCGCCTATAACGGCAGCTTTTTTTACATCTTCAAAATGAGAAGCTACCCCCAATGGACCCACAAAGTCGGCCAAATTATCTCCTTCGGTCATTTTCCCAAGTCTTATTGTTGTAGCACCAACTTCCTGGAAAATTATTGTGACGGTTCCCTTTTCCCTGTCATAATCGGCTATGGTAAATGGGATACGCTCACCGTCTTCATCTACGCGGAGAATAATAAATTGACCGGGTTCAGCTTTACGTGCCACGTAAGGTGCTTCTATCTCAAGGAGTTTAACCTGAGAATTCAATACTTCTTTTCTGACAATTTTATACATATAAGCCCTCCCTTTTATATAATTATATATGATGCTTAAGAGTCGAGTAAACAGATTAAAGAATTTTATTAATGTAATGATTGTTCACAAAATGATATATGTATACATAATACAATTATATAAGAAAAACAAAAAATATTCAATATCAAAAACTAATATGGATTAAAGAGCTATGAATCAATAATCCCTAACTGCAAAGAGTAAAGCTGCCACATCAATTTAGTGTTAATTGCCAGCTTATACAATGTATTTGAATACAAACAATAATTATTAAAAGATAAAAGGATCGGACTAAATCCGATCCCTGCGCTAAGAGTCAATAAGGTTTCAATCGAGGGGATAGAGATAAATCCAGTATTCTACTAAATCTATGCCGTCAAGTTCAGTTTTATAACCACTAATCTCAAAGCTGTACCTGTGAGCTTCTCCGCTGAGCGAGAAATTAGATGTTGAGCTGGATTTGGACTTATTTGTTATTTCTCCGATAGCTTTTTCGTAGGAGTCCAATATTTCCTTGAATGTCTTATCTGTGTATATATGAATTGAATAGGATACTTTCCCGTCACTTTCGGATTCGGAAGCATTGGCAATAGCTGCACCCTCTACTATCGGGAAATAGTTGGAAGGATAATTATCTGGAAGTTCACCTTCATTCCGCTTTTCCAGAAGTGCTTCAACCGAGGGTAATTTTTCAAGCATTATGGTAAACATAGTATAATTTTTATCTGTGTCTTCAGGTGCACAGGAAATTGTGAATATATAACCTTCGTATTTTCCTGAATATACATAGATATTATCCATTGAATAGTCGTTTAAATCATCAGAATCTTTAATTATGTCTTTGTAAAAGCTGTTTACCTTTTCGACATTATCTTTGCATACTGCGCTGACATTGAAGGTTTCATTTCCGCTGGATTTATCAGCAAATGCAATCCAAACCCTTGCGTTTTTATAAATGGGGAATATATCATTTGGATAACTTACCGGTAGATCAACTTCATTGTAATTGGAAAGGACATCATCCTTATCTTTTTTACCTAAGTCAGAATCTTTTTCTTCTTTGTCGTCATCTTCATCTTCTTCATCATCTTTTTTGTCTTTATCTTTTTTGTTTTCCCTGTCATTATCTTCGTCATCTTCGTCGTATTTTTCCGAGCTTGTCTTGGAACTTCTGCCATTGTCATCATCATCTTTTACTCTTCCTC
>JGI24710J26742_10002220_pt1 | contig 17304 bp, 8 predicted proteins | sample BioPla2DNA2_FD_26742 | JGI IMG/M metagenome (IMG submission 26742) | reverse complement strand
TACGAAAGTGATGTTGTCACAAGATTCCTGTAATTCACGTTACCCGAAAGTGTAAGGGCATGTTTTACGCGACCCCCAACAACCCTTGTAGTGGAGAGAACGCCAGCAGTAAAAAAGTCGGTTACATCAAAACTACCTCCAAGATTGATGTTGGTGGGCAACCATGTGGTAAACTTGTTTTCAGTTGCGGTAACGTTCATTGATACCTGCAATGAGTCGAGTATGGTTCCAAACACTGAGTCCATTGACATACTGCCACTTATTACATCACTTATATCAAATCCATCATATGTAAACTCTCCTTTAAAGTTTATATTCGAAGCTTCCCTTTTCCATTTTATGTAACCTATATCGGTTATTGAGGCGGAAAGTTTTATCCTGTCTGTCAGATCGTATTGCGCTCCCAAATCTAATCCGAGTCCCACATTGCCTCCTCTCATAAAGTAATCATAAACTTCGGAAAATGACTCCATTTCCATATCCCTCACATAGATACTGTCGATTCCGTTTTCCGGATTGGTGGCGACCGCTACGGGTCCACTCGACAAAAGAGACATATCGGCATTGAGTGTATGGATGTAATCCTCCGAAACATCTATTTCCAAAGACTTTACTTTTGTGGATACCGATGCTGTTCCAAAAAGTAACTTCCCTTTTACGCCAACCCTTAAGTTGTCCATTATGGGGCGGGAGAACCCTACTCCTATTTCTCTGTACATATTCGCACTGGTACCCAAAGAGGAAAAATTCATTGATGACCCAACAAACTGTTCATTACCTTCGACGGCCAACCTGACAAGATCACCTGGAAGAACACCATAAGCGTTAAGGTTCATGTTCACGTCGATTGAAAAAAAGTTTTTTCCCACCGCGAATCCCACGCCAAGAAGCTGAAGTTTTGTTCTTGCCTCTATATTGTTGGCGTTTCTGATCTTTGACAGAAAATTTTCGATGTCAGCATCGGGATGAAAAGCGGTAATAATCGAGTCATTGTACGGACTCTTCATCAGAACGTCCGATAATCTGAAGAAATTATTGCCCATACTGAGATTAATCCCCGAAATCACGGGTAATTCAANATAAACCCTGTTGCCGGGTATAAACGAGGGGTTCATGTCCATTCGCTGCGGTAGGTTCATATAATAGGCGGTCTGCCCTGTTTGAGCGAAAATTCCGGATGTAAACAACAATCCGAGCGCTATTGCTGATAAATATTTGAATAAATTTTTCATCTCCGTAGTTTTTCTGGATTATTGTTGATTAATTCTTTTCCTTTTTGGAAAGAACCAAATTGGCATCAACCAATACGGCCGCTTTGAAGCCTATCGAATAGTCGGAATAAATTTTTACATTATCGGTACCTGTTGTGTTCAGGGTAAATTGTACGATAATTTTATGGGCTCTCCTGGCCTCCTCAAAAAATTGATCGTCCAATTCAACCGTGCTGACGGAAGTGTTCGCCGATATAACCTTTCCATTCGTGTTTACAGGTGCCGGTGCTATCAGATCAGGCAGATTAAGTCTGTATAGGTTGGTGCTGGTTATGGAATCGTATAAAACTATTGATGCCGCCAAACCCAGAGGAAACCCATTGTCCACTGTCAGTTTCATAACAACATTATCCAACATATCAACTGCCGAAGAACCATCTTCCCCATCATTTTCAGGATTAAACCCGTTATTCTGATTATCCTTATTGTTAAAGAAATTATCGAGCGTATCGGTGAACTGAAGGTTGTTGAACCTGAATTCCAATGGGAGATTGAAGGTCAGATCTCCTTCAATTTTACTGTTGCCGAACAGATAACTGTTTCTTGACCCGGGACAACCATCGGGATACATCCGCACAGATCCCCCCATTATCAACCTGTCCGGAATTGATGAAATAATATCTGCTATCGCTGAATTTGTATTATCTATTGACATTGAACCTGTTACCTCCCTATTGTCTGTATCGATCGGGTAATCCATAGTAAAAGGCGCATAGTTCAGAGACGTCACTTCATTGTCTTTTATCCCCTTCACATCCATATTTAACTCAAATGGTATGCCTATCGAATTTGTATAGGAAAGTGTAATGCTTGGATCCGCGAGATATATTGAGCCCGAAAGCCTGCTGAACAGACCTTCCAATCCCAGATCAAGCGTATCTTTCGGTATCTCCTCTTCCCTGGCCCCGAAATAACCCCTGATGTAATCTATATTGTTGTTGTTGAGCGAGTATCTTACCCTGATCATATCATTGCTGTTAAAGTCAATAATCTGACCGGCTGAATTAACCTCCACTGTATATTCATAGGGAAGGAGGTTATAGGGCTGATCGGGATCTACCGTAAGATCAATAACCGTGTTATCTATTGACATCTCCTGTTCAACAGATTGTCCGAGTTCCATTGTAACCGACCCGGTGAATGGAACACCATTCCGCAGCGCCGTGGGCAAAGTAAGGCTAACTGTAGATGATAAGGCCAAATCTGTATTGACTATGACCTGAAGATTGCCGCTTGTAACGACTATCTCCTCAATCTCTATTCCCTCATCGTTTTCAAAATTCAAAGTATCTTTTAAGATCAGGTCTGGCAATTCCTGCGGTGGTACAATAAACCTGCCCGATTCAACCTTCAGACCTTTTCCTTTTATGGCTAAATCTATTCCCTGATCGGCCAGATCGATATAAACGCCACTGGCTCCGGGAGAACCATCCAGTTGTACTTCAACACGAACGGAGTTGTGTAGGTATGATCCACCCAGATCAATTGATGCCGTTTTTGTTTCACTAGAATCAATCGCGGAGAAGTAGATAGTGCTACCCACAACCGAATACCATTCCGCATCATACAAAGTGACGTGGACTCCGTCCAATGTTACGGGCAACGTGTTGGTGAGCGTTATATCAATCGTGCCTTCAGAAAAAAAAGCATACTCAAAATTGGGGAGATAGAGGTCAGTCGATTGGAGAGAGGTAAATCCAAAAGGTGGAAAATCACATGTTGTATGGTTGTTCGCTACAAAGTAATCTCTGGTGACAGGATCCATTTCGGATGTGATCTCATCCAGTGTATAGGTTACATTTTCCGTGAAAGGCGACATCTTTAATACCCCGATAGGCTCCGACACATCATGACTGAACAAGGTATTGATATCCACAATATCGGAAACTTCCACGTTGAAAGCGGAATCTGCACTGAAAACAAATCTCACGAACTTATCCGCATCAAATACAATAGTATCATTCTCTCCGACAACATCTTCAAGTGTTACTACACCTGAAAAGGCCGGAAGACCGAAGGTGGGCGACAAGCTTACATCTCCCGAAATTTTGTCGATGTTATAGGTCTCCTTAACGCAACCGCCCAGGAGAAGCCCAACCAACGAGATTATGAAAAACAGATCTCTTTTTTTCATATAATTCAATTTTAATTTTCAAGAATCCCGGTTCAAGGTCAAATCCCATGAAGCCGTAAACAGACCATTTACCGCATTATAATTATTACTGTGTCTCTATTTTATAGTTATACAGAAAACTGTCGCTTCCTCCCACTATCAGGCTCCATTTGTTTCTATCGGCCAAATGGCCTATCGAAAAAAGTGACGCGCCTTTGAGTGGAAATCCCTCCATTATATCACCGTTTTTGTCGACCAGATAGATTAACTTCGCTTCAGGATCATAAACCCCTATCTTTCTGTTGTTCGACGAGAAAACAAAACCTATAGGCCCTTCAAGGTTTAGAGTCCCAAAATCCTTGCCAAAAATTCTGTTTCTGTTACTGTCGTACAGATACAATACCCCTCTGTCAATTACAACATANTCACTGACACCGTCGCCCGTGATGTCAAACATATCAAACGTACTATTGGCCGAAAGGTTTCCTAAATCNTATTTTTTAACATTTCCATCGAAATAAATATGTTGTAGTTCTCCCTGATTTGAAATACATACAACGGAGGGCGAGGATCCTGTTACCAGCCTTAGGGCGGATCCGGGAGAACGGGAAGCGGTGTCTTTCAATGTCAACCTTTTATTGCCTGTCCTGTCGAGGAAATAGATGGAGTTTTGATCGGAGACCACAAGGTAGTCCTTGCCCGATACACGTAACCAGGATACTTCGGATGTGACCTCACTTCCTGTTTTGAATAGGTTCCATCCCCTGACCAGATTCCCGGAAATATCGTAGGCATAAACCTGCCTATCCTCTCCGGCTATCAACAACCTGTAATTTTTATTGTTATCATAATCGAAAAGGGCAAGCGAGTTGGTTGAGGGCGATCTCAATTTGACCGGAAAACGGTCGACATAATTTCCATTACGGTCTATTATGTGCAGGAACTCCTTGCCGGCAAAAAGTATCTGGTTTCTTCCGTTTTTATAAATATCAACCATATAAACCGACCCGTTGATCCGCTCCCTTAAAGGTACTTTCCACAAAACTCTCCCGGCAGCGTTGATCAGATAAATATTATTCTTCAAATCCTGGATAAAAATCTCTTTGGCTCCGGTATTATGGTTCGTGAAAAAGAATGGCTTTATGGCGGCAACCGTATCGAGCAATGTTTCCCATTCGGTATCGGATTCAAAAATAGCCTCTTCCCTGTATTGCAACGACAGACTATTGTATATCATTTCATTACTGGAAGAAAGTTGATAGCCAAACGCCTGGATCTTGTTAATTATCTCTCTGTTATTTTTAAGAAAATCGTTTGCCTCCTGGTTCAAAAATCCCGCAAAAAAATCTACCGCGCGCGGTGGCACCAAATATAGGAAACATCCTGAAACCGAGGGAAGAGTGTTTTCAAACTCCCGGAATGTTACATCATTTGCTAAAGTTTTGTTCAAAATATTGTCGTAAAGTAGCCTGGAAACCGCCACATAGGAACTTCCTGTAATCAAATAATCACCGTAAAAAGAAAAATAATCATCCTTAATGTCCCATATATAATCCGGCAACATTGCCGATCCAAATCCCCTGAATGGCGTAAGATATACCGGCATCTCCACCTGATCATCGGGCTTGAACATCATTATCTCCCCCTTAATATCGGAACTTTCATAAGCATCGAGAAAGAGTTTCTCGGCATATGCCCTATCTTTCAATTTGTATATTACCAGCTTATTTTCATCTACCGGCCTGCCCTTTATATCGATATAAGCCTGCGTTATCTCCCCTCCTATATAATCTTTCAATATCTCTGCCAAAGAAACCGTCGATGATGGCAAACCGGGATCGGTTGATCTAACGGACAGAGCTTCGGGAACCAATGTGACAAAAAATCCGGTTGTGGCCGGTAATATCGAGTATGTGTCAAAATATCCGGAGGCATCGGACTTAAAATCGAACAATTTGTCGGATGGGTCTATACTTTCAGTATATCCATTGGCCGTCAAAGTGTTGGTGCCAATGAAAACATCCAGGGCCGAACTTCCTGCCAATAATGCGGCTCTGTCGGCAAGGTAAACAGACTCATTGTTCAATATGTTTCCCAACAAGGGGGGCAGGTTATCATAAACCACAAACAACTTGTCCTCATTCGCGCCGGAGGCTTTGAATACCCTGGAAAAACCCGGCATGGTACGAACATCCGCGCCGTTTTCCGCGATAGAGTACGCTTCAACCAGCGTTTCCGCCAAAGTCGAACATATCAGAATAGAGGACTCCATTGATATAAAAACTGTATCCACTTTTCCTTCTATTTTGTAGGGTATCGCGAAAATGTCTATATCATCTATTTCTCTCTCAATAAAATTGGAGGTCAGTGTGTTTGTCAAGATCTCTTTCAGCACCCTGGGTTTTAGGTTGGAATCTACTCCCATGGCGACAACTATCTCTGTCTTGTCATCAGCAAAGGGAAGAAAAGAAATAAGTACCGGATTGTTTTCGGTTAAATCTTTGTATTCCTGCCGATTGAACAGATCGGCCAAAAATTCCAATTTTTTGTATAATGTAATGAATTCTTTTACCTCGTCCAGAGCCCCGGTCAACCCTGAACCGGAAGTGAGTGAATTAAAAAGGCTCTGCAGGTCGGAAGTCTCAACAATCAAGGCTGTTTTCGGGGATATAGCCCTGTAAGGATCACTGATCAGTATTTCCCGTTCCTTTACAAAGTAATAACCTAAGGCCGCTATGCCGGCGGCCAAAATAACAACGACAATGATAATCCCCCTTTTTTTCACGCCTTAACGATTATAAGGTTCAAAGTTATAACTATTTTCTTTATTAGTTCAATTCAAAGGGATTTCAGGAAAAGCGATAACGAAGGGGCGGTGTACCGCTCAAAATCCATTAAGCAAATTAATATGGAATAGTTTTGGAATCTGTTTCTCGGCGATTAGAGAGAAAAAACCGCGTTACCTGGTATCAAAAAGGCCTGTATCCAATAATTTCCCTCACCTCCCTGACAGTTCGTGAAGCACTTTCACGAGCCCTTTCCGCACCAGATTTGACCACTTTGGCCATGTAAGGCTTATCGGCCAAAATCTCCACTATCCTCTCGCGAATTGGGGAAGTAACCTTGATAATATCCTCCGCGAGCTGTTTTTTAAGGTCTCCGTACCTGATTTCACAAGTTGCGTGTTTTTCTTTGAAATACTGCAGGGTTGATGGATCGGAGACAACTTCCATTATTGTAAAAAGATTTTTTATCGGTTCCGAGGGTTCTTCGTTTAACGACCGTGGCCCTGCATCTGTAACAGCTTTCATAACCTTTTTGCGAATCTCTTCGGGTGTATCGAACAGAAAGATCCCATTTCCCTCGCTCTTGCCCATCTTTCCGCTACCGTCCAATCCGGGTATTTTTACCAGTTGTTGTCCAAAATTATACGCACTGGGCTCCGGAAAATAATCCACCTCATACATCATGTTAAACCTTCGGGCAAACCTTCTGGTCATCTCCAGATGCTGTTCCTGATCCTTGCCCACCGGAACATATTTGGCTTTGTGTATAATTATATCCGCGGCCATTAGAACAGGATATGTCAAAAGTCCCGCATTTATATTATCGGGGTGTTTCCTTATTTTCTCCTTGAAAGAGGCCGTACGTTCGAGCTCTCCAACATAAGCGTTCATGTTCAGGAGAAGATAAAGTTCCGATACCTCGGGCACATCGCTTTGGATAAAAATGGTAGCTTTTTCGGGATCGATGCCGGAAGCGAGATATTCGGCCAAAACCTGCCTGATGTTGCCCGCCAGGTCCATTGGCTTAGGATGTGTGGTCAACGCATGATAGTCAGCTATAAAGAAAAAACACCTGTTCTCATCCTGCATCCTCAGGAAATTCTTCATCGCCCCGTAATAGTTACCGAGATGTAAATTTCCTGTCGATCTTATTCCGCTTACAACAATATCCATAACCTCTTTTTGTTTGACCCCGCAAAAATAATCTTTTTTGCTCACGCTTTCCTTTTTTCACACCGGAAAAGGTATGGTTTGACAAAGACTAAGGCCCAAGCCTGTTATGGCGATACAAAAAAACAGCGCAATGTTCAACAAACATTAACACAACAGATAGTCATAACTTTGCGGTTACAGTTTGGCAAGTGATTATGTCTGGTTACTGTAAAACCAATAAAAAAGAAACTAACCCTGTTTCAGGTGTTCACTACTATATTGAAGAAATATGTCGGCAAACCCAACGATCAGATCTGCGTACTATCATCAAGAAAGATATTGTGTTACGACTTTGACGGGATATTGATTTCAACTATTGAACTGAATGTTGGCTCCGACAATATGGCTATATTGGATAAAGAAAAATTCATGATCAACAATTTAGGGACACGATCTATTCCCTCAAAAAAATAAATCGTAACTTTGTTTTCTGGGATTGGTATAATTTTGTGTAGATCAAGATGAAAATTTTTTTGCGCTTTATAAACGGATAATAACTATGAGATTAACAAAAGCAGAAGAACAGATTATGCAGTATTTTTGGGAAATGGGTGAAACCCGGGTATCCCTTATCAGAGATCGTTTCAGTGATCCCAAACCCGCCAGGAACACTGTTTCCACGGTTGTAAGGGTTCTTGAATCAAAGGGATTTGTTGGCCACCGTGATTGGTCCGGTCGGGGTTATATTTATTTTCCCCTGGTTTCCAAGGAAGAGTACACCAGAACTTTGATGTCAAGATTACTGAAAGGTTATTTCAACAATTCATTCCCGGCCCTGGCCTCATTTTTTGCCAAAGAAAACGACCTTTCAATCAAGGAAATGGACGAACTGCTGGAAGAGGTAAAAAAAGACCTTGAAAAAAACAACCCCGAAAAATAATAGAGACGACTCTTTTGGTCGTAATGAACTAATGAACTATTGATTAACGCTAAATAAACCTGTTAAGTACCCATATATCATGGAACAGTATCTCGTCTGGCTAATCAAATCTGCTATCTGGTTGTCTGCTTTTACAATTGTTTACCTTATTTTTCTCCGCCACGAACGATATTTGAAGATAAAGCGGTGGTACCTGTTGGCCGGTATCTTGTTTTCACTCATTCTTCCTTCAATAACCTTTTATCTGCCCGCGGAAAAGGTAATTTATTATACAACAAACCAGATCCAATCCCAGACTTCGGCAGGATCGGAAGCGACTATCCAACAGTTAGGCAATAACTCTGTTTTATTTATTGTACTGATAAGCGGAACTATCGCTCTTTTGATTCGACTGATTTTCAATACTGCCCTTCATTTGGCAAAATTGGTAAAGATGGATGCCAGCCGAAAGGATGGTTTCAAAATTGTGGCCACTGAACAGATAAGCTCATCTTTTTCCTTCTTTAATATCATTTTTTTGAATTCAAATGTGGAAGAGCCCGAAAAGGGGTTGATAATCCAGCATGAAATGGGACATATCCGCCAGCGCCATTGGATAGATATTATTATCTCTGAGCTGACATTGGCCCTGCAATGGGCAAATCCTTTTATATGGATATACTCCAGGCTGATCAGGGAAAACCACGAATATCTGGCCGACCAAGAGGTATTAAAAAATTCTGACCCTAGCCTATATAAAGCCGTCCTTCTGAACAATATGATAAAATTACCCATTTTCAACATTACCCAGCCTTTTACCTATTCCCTGAACAAGAGACGGTTCGACATGATGAAAAAGAGGGAAATCCCTTTTCGTAGAAAACTTAAGGTGCTGGTAATTGTCCCTGTTATTTTGGCAATGGTTTTTGCTTTCTCCGTGCCAAAGCCCTTGCCGGAAACAGAACCGGCTTTCGTTATAGTTGAAGAGATGCCATTTTTCCCGGGAGGTGATACGGAATTGTTGGGATATATAGCCAAAAACATCAAATACCCGAGAAAAGCGCGGGAACAGAATATAGAGGGACGTGTTTTTCTGCGTTTTGTGGTTGATGTTGAAGGAAACGCGATCCGACCCGAAATTTTAAGGGGAGTAGATCCTCTGCTGGACGCCGAAGCTGTTAGGGTAGTGAGTTCCATCAAAGGTTTTGTTCCGGGCAAACAAAACGGAAATCCTGTTGAGGTCTATTATCAATTACCCATAAATTTTGCTCTTCCCAATTAATATAATACCAACTCTTGGGGGATTTTTGAAAATTTTTTCGATCTAATGGGCGGGGAACAAAATGAAAAAAAGGTAAAAGGATACTTAAAAATTGCTATAAGGGTATTTCTTGGGGCGGTTTTTATTGTTTCAGCTATTTCTAAAATGCTGACAATAAACTCTTTTGAGATTTTTATCTTCAGTTTCGGAATCTTCTCTCTCAACCTCTCCTTCATTTTGGCCCGACTGGTTATCTCTACCGAGATTTTCCTGGGATTTATGCTGATAACCGGCTGGAAACAAAAAATAACGATCTCTCTTTCCTTGTTGTTGCTGGCTGTTTTCACGGTTTTTTTAATTTATCTGATACAATCCTCGAAAGCCGATCATTGTCATTGCTTCGGCGATATCATTAAAATGTCGAATCCTGCCTCCATAATAAAAAATATCTGTTTTGCTTTTCTTTTATGGTTATCAACTCCCTCACGGGAGATCAACTTAAAGCGCCGTTCTCTGTATATCTATATACTTTTATTCCTCTCTCTGGGCATACCCCTCTCGATTACTCCTCCCGCCTTTTTTGTAAGCAACTGGTACGCGAAAAGGATAAATTACGATGAACAACTATTTAACGATCTTATGGCAAAAAACCCCGAACTGGCTTCAGGAAAAAAAGTTGTCTCGTTTTTGGGTACCAACTGCAAATATTGCGTGATGGCGGCGCAAAAACTATCGGTTATAGCAAATAAAAACGGCAAGACGGAACAATTTGTATATCTCTTTTACGGAACGGAAAATGAGGTTGAAAACTTTTTTAATGAAGCCGGAACGCCCGACATAAAAGGTACCGTTCTGGATCCGGACACATTCCTGAAAATCACAAATGGCAGGATGCCGTTGATCCTTCTTGTGGATAATGGCGTTGTTGTCGATAAGTTTTCGTTCGCCATTATTGACGATAAAACTATTGCCTCTTTTCTGATGTAATATGATCAGGAATATCTTTTTTGGGGGTTATTCCATTCTGAATGCCCTATAAGAGTGCGGCATTATCGTAACTTTATAAGTATTTGTCGGTGCCACTGCGCCTCTGAACATAACGGACACAGGAGGATCCAGTGGTTTGTTAACATTTATTACGGAACCATCTACCAAATCACGCAGTTTAACGGTACTTTGGTCTGTCAATACATTTATAGTGACAGGTTCGTCAAGAAACGATTCAACTATAAATGTCCCGTTATCATAGAGATACAAACTAATATTCGAAGGCCCCTCTATTCTGACGCCCATACCCTTACAAAGAACTTGTCTCCATGCGTTAAGTATTCCTTCAGGTAGATCGTACATATCTCCCATATTGTCGGGTATCGTCAACACATAAAGATTCCCTTTCGAATAGGCCGCTCTTGTCAACATAGGATAACCGCTTACTCCTCCCGTGAGTGGTCGTCCCGCTGATGCCAGTTCCCATGCGTCATTGGTAAGATATTGAACCTGCGGGATTATAATATCTTTGTCCGAAACACCATAACGGCCGAAATCGTTTACAAGGGCTTTTAAGTCCGTACATCTTAATTCGGCTATCTGCGCGATTATATCCGGAACAGCTTTCAGTAAGCCTGTTGTGATCACCACATCTCCTCCCCCCTGAAGTTGGGCTTGAATCTTCTTTAAAAGTTCCTTGTCATATTTTGCCTGTTCCGTGAGCAAAACAACCCGCTGTCCTACTGGAAATTCAGGCCTCATATCCATTGGAAGGGCTATCATTCCAAGATAATTTGGAAGAAAATCCTCTCCTATGGAGTTATAGGGTTTATAAGACTGTATCCCGACAGGATTTCCAAGCTCCCCCATAAATTTATCAACTTTTTCAAATGTTATACCGGCCGCTCTTGCCAAAGTTGTCGCCTGAACTGTTTTGCCGTCCACAACAACAGGTTCCATCATCTCCTCCCAGTCGAAACTTGTTCCCATACCTTGCCAGGCAGTTTTGTGGGTATCGCGCAACCTGACACCTATAAGTTGATTATAAGCGAAAAGAGTAACTTCAGGAGCCTTGGCGAACAATGTGATCCAAAGTTGTTCGGCATATCTGTCCATTCCCATATTGGAGCCACCCGAATCAACCCAACCACCAAGATTATAGCCAGGGCGAAGGTTATCAAAATATCTTACGATATTATAGCCAAGATATGCCTGTAAATGCTGGTTACCTGAAGGATCCCGGGTCTCTGTACCGGTCCACATTCCATCAAACAGTTGTGGTCCGTGCTCCAGATCAAACCCAAGACCCTGAAAATGGTCATACCAATTTGGATATTTAATTATAACTTTTACGTTTGGATTTATTTTTTTCGCTGGTTTTATAACAAGACTTTCTCCTGCCTCCGCCAGGAGTTTTGTCCTGTATTCTGTCCAGCTCATTTTACCTTTCGCCTTGATACATAAATCGCACTTACAGTTTGTAAAGAAAAAATCGTCAAGTATGAAATCATCAAAAAATTTTGCGGTATGCTCCGCTATTTCCCGCACTTTTATGCGGTGTTCGGGGTTTGAATAACAAAAAGTCTCAAAATTATTTGATTCGTTTACTGTGTAAGTAATGCCTCCACCCACTTCAATGCCGCGATCTTCAAAGTATTTTTTCGCCTGAATAATGGTGGATTCAGGGACTATCAGGAGATCTCTGTGGGTCTCGAGATATATTTTATCAACTTTAACCTGGGAAGCGATAATATTCCATGTTGAATCCAACCATTCCAGATCCTTCATCTTTTCTACCTCATAAGCCCTTGTATAGACGGATACCTTAAAGTTCCCATATTTGCTTTGACCCGCCAAAGAAGAACATAGCAAAAGAAAAGAGAGCAAACCGACAGAAAGTTTATTCATAACATTGGTTGTTTTTGGTTAGTATTCGGTTTTATGGATAATAATCAGGTAGTTTGTTACAAATATAAATTTCTTACGCCGCATCTACAAGTTCTCCATTGGACGAAGCTTCTACCCGCGCGTTCTTAACCATAAAGTGCAATCGATTATAAATATTGGCTTCGCTCATTCCGCTGTCAAAATCTAAAAACAACAGGTTCATATCCGGGAACAGCTCTTTTGTTCTCTTTTCTATCCCTTTGGAAATAACATGATTAGCTATACAGCCAAACGGTTGCAAACTGATTACATTGTTTATTCCATTGTGCGCGAATTCTGAAAACTCTGCCGGAATGCTCCACCCTTCGCCAAATTGGGCATTGGTACTGATTATTTTTGATGCCCGCTCCGCATCTTCATGAACGTTGGAAATAGGAAAATAAAAGGGATAATGGGAAATTTTGGATTCCATTTTTCGAATGACTTTATATACCAATTTCTCAACAAAACCCATCACAAATCTCGGTATGGTACGCCCTTTTATATTCCCCTGAATCCGAGCTTCCCGGTTCGCGAAAGTAACAATAAAAAACTTGGTCAATGGTGGCAAAACAGCTTCTATCCCTTGCTCCACAAGCCAATTTACAACCTTTTTATGACCAAAATCGTTGTACTTTACGTAAATTTCCCCCACTACGCCTATTCTCGGGATCTCTTCCAGATTGTTTATGCCCAAAAAGTCATCCGCTGCCTGCTTCACCAAATGAAAGAAACTGTTGGCATTATTATTTTTAAGAGCTTCTATACCCAAATCTATATACTTTTCTTTCAAGCGTTTCGCCCCGCCGACTTCAGTTTCACGAGGCGCCGTGGAGTAGTAAAACTGCGAGATACAGTCAGCATAAACCAGTGCATGTAAAAGGACCCTTATGCATTTTCTCCATTTCACCTTAAAGCCGGGCTGATCATTCAATCCTGGTGTAGTAGAGATGGTTACCACGGGTATATCTCCAAATCCCGCGGCTATCATGGCTTTCTTTATCAAAGCCACATAATTTGTAGCCCGACACTGTCCACCGGTTTGCGTAATCCCCAACGCTACTTCATTTCTGTCATACTTACCGCTCTCCAATGCTTTCATCAAATCTCCTACAACCAGAGTTGCCGGATAACAGATCTCGTTGTTGGAGTATTTTAATCCATATTCTACTGACTTTAAATCGCTTGGCGGCAAATTTTCCATTTTATAACCGACCAGTTCAAAAGCTGCGGGAAGAAACGGCGAACAGAAATCTCCAAACCACGGTCCGAGAATCGTTCTTCGCCTATCCTCTTTTTCAAAAGGTGGCGTATGCACGGCGATCTCTTTTTCATAAACTTTGTCCTCCTTTTTAAACTTCAAACTCTCTATAAGGGAACGAATTCTCAATCGGGTGGAGCCGATATTATTGATGTCATCTACCTTTATTATCGTTGCGTTTTTGCCTCTGCGGCGTAAGATATCATTCACTTCGTCCAGGATAAAGGCATCGGGACCACAGCCAAATGAGGTTATTTGCACGTAATGTACATTTTGAGGCGCACTGTTTGCCGCCCATAACGCGGATTTAAAAATCCGGTTGGTGTAAGCCCACTGCATAACGCTTTGCACTTCGTCCGGATCGGCTTGCAGATGGCGCACAATATCTTCAGTAACTACATCCACCCCAAAATCGGTTATTAAATCGGAAATTTTATGTTGTATCAACGGATCGATATGGTACGGTCGTCCGGCAAGCAGTATGACCAGGCGGTTTTCGGCAACAGCCTTCTCTAAAATCTGATTTGAACGTCTGTTCAGTTGCTCTTCATAGGTTTGCTGGGCAATCAGGGCATTCTTAAACGCTTTATTGATTTTTTTTGTCTCTATTCCGGGGATAATCGTTTTTATATATTCTACGCAAGATTTACGCATCAACTTTTTGTTGGTAAATGTAAATGTCGGCGAGTCAACGGGAATTCCAAACTTATTTTGGGGATTGACAGCGCTTTTTATTACATCGGAGTAACCTGTAACAATTGGACAGTTATAACTGTTATTGGTCTTTTCGTCCTCTTTGTTTTCAAAAACTACGTAAGGCATAAAAATTCTGTCCACTTTTTTGTCAACCAAGTTATAGATATGCCCATGCGCAAGTTTCGCGGGGAAACAAATATTATCGGCCATAACCGTGCCGATACCTGTTTCGTACATTGTCATGGTGGATTTATCGGAAAGCACTATTCGGATTCCACATCCGGTCAGCAACGAGTGCCAAAACGGATAATTTTCATACATTCCCAATGTACGCGGGAGACCGAGTGTGATTTTTCCTTTTTCCAAAACAGTGCGATTAAACAGCAGATCATATTTTTCGGTGTGCAGGTTTATCCCTTTTACGGCCGTTTCACCTGAGTTGTTGAAGATTTTTTCGCACTTATTGCCCGAGTAAAACTTATTGTTGTTATCAAATTTGAAATGTGTTACGGTACAACTGTTTTCGCACCCTTTACAAACCGTTTTTCTTTCCGAATATTCTTTCGGTTCCGATATAGTGGCCAATTTAACGGGCATAGTTTGACCTGCTTCAAACTTTTTGTGCGCATAGAGAGCCGCTCCATAAGCTCCCATCAATTCGGGATAATCGGTAACCATAACCTCTTTTCCCAACTCTATCTCCAATGCCCGGATTACCGACAAATTTCTAAATGTGCCGCCCTGCACCATAATATGACCGCCCAACTCTTTGACATCTTTCAGTTTCAACACCTTGTTCAGACAGTTTTTCACGATGGAGTAACCCAATCCCGCGGAAATGTCCTCTACTGAAGCTCCTTCTCGCTGTGACTGTTTCACTTTGGAATTCATAAATACAGTGCAGCGTGTACCCAAATCGCACGGGTGTTCGGATTTTAAGGCTATTTTTGAAAAGTCGGGAACCGAATAGTTGAGCGAATTGGCAAAAGTTTCAATGAAAGAACCGCAACCGGAAGAACACGCTTCATTGATTTCCAGCCGCTTAATAATTCCATTTTCAATAAAAGCGGCTTTCATATCTTGCCCGCCAATGTCCAAAATAAAAGAGACATCTTTGTTGAAATGGTAGGCGCCCATATAGTGGGCGATCGTTTCAACCATGCCAAAATCGAGGTGAAAAGCCTTTTTTATTAAATCTTCGCCATACCCGGTAACACAACTCCCAAGTACATTCATCTCTATTCCGGCCTCCCGCGTTTGCTCAAACAACTTTCTCAGCCCATCAGTTACGGCTTGCAACGAAAGCCCCTTGTTTTTGGTGTAGTAGTGATAAAAAACATTGCGATTTTCGTCAGTGGCGATAATTTTTGTTGTGGTTGAACCACTGTCGATACCGATAAAACAGTTCGGATTTTTTATCTCTTTTATGTCTATCCTGGGAAATTGATATTTCTCCTTGGATTTTAGCCATTCACTGTACTCTCTTTTATCCTTGAAAAGTGGCCTTAATTGATTATGAACATCTTTTAAGACTTTTTTGGCCTCTTTATCAAATATGGAAAGATATTCGGACAGTAGTTTGCTCTCTTGCTGGTCGCTCGCGATTATAGCCGCGCCCCAAGCCGGAATCACTTCCGAATTTTCAGAAATCACAACTTCCGAACTATCCATTTTTATCTCATCGATAAATGCTTTTCGCAAAGATGGAATAAAGGTGAAAGGACCGCCACAAAGAAAGATTTTTGGCTCTGGCTCGTATCCTCTTGCCAAGGATGTGATTACCTGCATGCTTACCGCTCGAAAAACCGATGCGGCTATATCCGCTTTTGCTGCGTTCCGGGCAAGTAGATTCTGTACGTCTGTTTTTGAAAAAACACCGCAACGAGAAGCTATCGGATAAATTGTTTCAGCCTGTTCGGCCAATGAATCAAACTCATTCATATCGACATTGAGCAATGTTGCCATTTGATCGATAAATGAGCCCGTACCGCCCGCACAACTTCCGTTCATCCGAATATCAGGCGTTTTGCCGGATTTGAAAAATATCACTTTAGAGTCTTCACCGCCAATATCTACAAATGTCTTTATCTCGGGAAATTGATGTGAGATAACTTCGCAGGAAGCTACTACTTCCTGGACAAAAGGGACCTTGTACCGTTCGGCTATTCCCATCCCGGCTGAACCGGTTAAACAAAGATTGACGAGACAATCGCCAAATTTATCAAATACACTGGATAAAATCTCTTTCAAATTCCCTAAAATATCGGCGTAATGCCGACGGTAATCTTTGTAAATCATTTTGTTTTGGGAATCGGATACCACCACCTTGATAGTTGTGGAACCGGCATCCAATCCTATGTTGATAAACGGATTTTCAGTGTTATGTGCTGAATTGTTTATATGTGAAAGTGATGTATTCATAATGTTTATAGCAGTCAATTGGCTCGTTTTTTAGGCGAAGTTTTCAAATATATAGTTCAGTTCAGAGTTTTTGTGCTTAAAAACATAAGCAAAACCTGTTTCATGTTTTCCAGATGATTCCGATGATAGGCCTCTATTTTGCTTTCTTCGTTGAGAAAAAATTCCTTAATAAACGGGTCCATCAAATACGGTACAAAGAGTAGCCCATAGAAAAGAATAACCAATTCTTCAATAGGTAGTTCCTTGATGTTTTTGTTTTCAACTTCACGCTCAAGCATTGCATGTAAAAGTTGCAGGTATTTTTTAACCTTCGGATTTGTGTTGACAAAATCGAAAAGTGTCTGCGGATGCCGATGTATCTCCATTAAAATAAAGCGTGGCACTACATTGTTACAACTTAAAAAATCGGCATATACATCGATAATATCCAGAAAACGCTCCTGAAAACTGAGAGTATCTTTGCTTAACAGGCTCTCAAAGTGGGGAATAATGTCTTCTAAAATTTCTTCAA
>JGI24710J26742_10002216_pt1 | contig 17326 bp, 20 predicted proteins | sample BioPla2DNA2_FD_26742 | JGI IMG/M metagenome (IMG submission 26742) | reverse complement strand
TTCCTATTATTATGTTTTTATTTAGTGTGTTTAATATTTCTTTAGATATATTTTCTGGTTTTTTTAAATAGATTATATTTTCCCAAACAATTATTTCTTTCTTTGATTCTAAGAGATTATTTTCAATTATTAGTTTATGATTAATATTAGGTATTTCTAAAAAAGTTTTTCTAAACAGATATTTTTCTGCTGGAGATAGATGTTTACTTATAAGGACTTTTACTTTAGGTTTTAACAGTCCCTTTGTTTTAAAAAAGATTATTTTTAATTCTTTTATTATTTTATTTAAATCATANATTTTATTATCTTTAATTANATTCTTTTTTATTTCTTTTNNTTTTAATTCTTTNGTCTTTTTATTATAAATAAATATATTAGAATCTGTAAGCTTTACTATATAAATAATATCACTTCCTTAATGATTGATATTTTAGTTTTGTTACTTCTCCACCTTTAATATGTCTTGTTTTTAAATTGTTATTCATTATTTCTTTTACGCTTTTGTATAGAAAAGGATTAATTTTAATTAATCTCACGCTCATATCTTTATGAATAGTACTTTTACTTAAATTAAATTCTTTAGCAGCCCTTCTTATTGTTGCATTATTGTCAATAATAAAGTTCGCTTCTTCTATTATTCTTGTTTTAATATTAAACACCCCTAATAAAGTATATATATTAGGGGCATCTTTTAGGATAGATCTTTGATATTCATTTGATAAAAGGACTCTGGGTTTATATTAACACCATTATATATGACTTCAAAAAGTAGCATATTTTCACTGTCAGGAGTTATTTGATTTGGTCCACTTGTCCCTATTAAATCACCTTGTTTAATTTCATCACCAACAGATACCATTACTTCATTTAAACTTTGATATGATGTAAATAAGTTATTGGAGTGTTTAATTGTTACAATGTTTCCGATTAAATTATCGGTTTTTACATCTTCAACTTTACCATCAAGAACAGAGATAACATCAAATGATTCATTACTACTATAAAGTATTCCAGTGTTTGGCATATAAGTGTTTTGATAATATATTAATGCTTTTTCTTGTACTTTAGGATCATCTGATCTGTCATAGTATCCTTTTAATACTTTGACATTTGTATTTTCATAGGGTTTAAATATTTCATCATTTACATATTCAATAACAGGTACATCTCTGTTACTAATAATTCCTCTGTAAATATAAGAGAGATTGTCATAAGCAGTTGCTTCCTTTAGAGTTTTACCGATTAAAAATAAACTAGTTACGATAGCTCCAATAGAAATTATATATACTGATATTACTACCCAACTTTTTAACTTGTATTTTGGTTTCATTATTCACCTTCCTAGTTAAAGTTTGGGTAATTTTTGTTTAATTATACTTATATTTTGATATTTCTACATCTCCATAATAATGTTTTAATATTTCTTTATAATTATAGCCTTCTTTAGCCATCCCATTAGCACCATATTGACTCATTCCGACCCCATGGCCATAACCTTTAGTTGTTATTATAAAGCCACTCTCGTCTTCTTTTATATCAAAATCAGTTGATCTAAGTGATAGAAGTTTTCTTATTTCAATTCCAGTATAAGTTATATTGTTAATATCTAGAGTATCTACTCTACCAGTTTTATTTCTTTTTATATTATCTATAAATATATTATTAGTATTTATGTTTAGTTTATTTTTAAATTCATTTTTACTTATTTTTTTTTCATAAATAAAATTAGTTATACTAGGATTATCCCAAGTAGACTTTTTACTAGTTAGACCAGTTTCATTAAAGACAGTACTTGAATCTTCAGTAAAGCCATTACTCATAGAAAAGTAATAGGCTTTTAATATATTATTATCTTTATACATTACTTCATTATTTGTTTCTTTTACTATATCTTTTAAAGAATAATAAAATGTATTAAAGTCATCTTTCCATTTATCTTTCATTTCTTTATAGGTTAAAAAGACTTGATCATTTATAGTAGAGGTTATATTTACAGTACTGTCTTTAACTCTAGATAAAGCATAACTTCTTGAAGCTACTGCCTGGGCTTTTAATGCTTCTTTATTAAAAAGAGCAGGCATTTCACCAGATACTACTCCAGTTATGTAATCATCAAGTGATAATTCTAGGTTTTTATCTAGCAAGTAGATTGTTATTTCTTCATTTTGGTTTTTTTCGGTAATTTTTTCATCAAAAACAAAAGTTTTGTATTTTACTACAAAACTTCTTATGCTTATTGGTATTAAAAATATTATTACTAATAATAGTTTTTTGATTATTGCCTCCTATATAATTTTACTTATATTTAAAAATTCAATTATAAAACTACCAAGTAAATAACCAAGTGCGATTATAATTATAAAGACAAAGGCTCTAGCTTCATTTGAATAACCTTTTTTAAAAAAATTATTAAAATTAATACCAGAGACTGCAAAAGTACTTACTAATACTGATAAAGTATAAATTAGTACTTTATACATCATATGTTCCATTTTCATAATTAGAAATTTTATTTAATCTTCTAACATGACGNTCTTCATTTTTAAATTCTGTATTAATAAAGACATCAATCATTTTAATAGTATCATTAATATTATTTTTAGTACTTAAAGTAATAATATTAGCATTATTATGTTCTTTACTAAGTGCTGCTTCATTAACATTTGATACATGGGCAGCTCTAATTCCTTTTACTTTGTTAGCAGCAATAGACATTCCTATTCCTGTACCACAAAGTAGTACTCCATAGTCTACTTCTTTATTAACTACTGCTTTACTTACCGCTAGTGCATAGTCTGTGTAATCATCTAGTGGAGTATTACTAGGACTTAAGTTTGAAACTGTGTGTCCTCTGTTTTCTAAATAAGCGATTATTTCATTTTTAATAGTTTCTCCGTTGTGATCTGTTCCGATTGCAATTTTCATTTAATTCTTTCCCTTCTATGAAAAAAACCAGAGTATTTCTAGTCTTCGATATTATATCTTTTNTTGAATTTCTCTACCGCACCAGTTTTTTTATGAGTACCCACTTTATTTGTATAAAATGGATGACATAAATTACAAGTTTCGATATTATGGACATCTTTGTTTGATAGAGTATCAAACTCAGCTCCACAAGAACATTTCATAGTGCTTTTTTGCATTTTAATATTCTCAGTTTTCATAATATGTCTCCTTCCGCCATAACTATATTTAGTTATAGAAAATAACAATAATTATTATATCATACAATTACTTATTTGCAATTGAAATAATTTCTTCGACTATTTTAACTTTTCCGCCTACTTTAGATAGCTTATCGACTATATTTTCATAACCTCTTAAGATATGTTCTATATTTGATATAACTGTAGTACCTTCTGCTATCATGCCAGCAACTAGCATAGCAGCTCCTGCTCTTAAGTCAGTAGCTTCTACTTTTTTACCAGTTAGATTGGTTTTTCCTTTAATGGTGGCAGTTTTATCATCAAGTTTTATATTTGCTCCCATAGCATTTAAATGAGGAATATGTCTCATTCTGTTTTCATAAATTGTTTCTTCAAAAAGAGAAACTCCCTCGCACTGAGTTAAAAGTGTACTTATTGGCTGACCTAAATCTGTTGGAAAACCAGGATATACTAGAGTTTTTACTTTAACTGGTTTTAAGTTATCACACTTATTTACGGTTATAGTTGAGCCATTTATTTTTAATTTGCATCCTATTTCATTTAGTTTAGTTATAACCGAGCCCAAATGTTCTTTGATAATACCTTCGATTACTAGGTCTTTTCCTAGAAGTGAGCCGATAATAAGATAGGTTCCGGCTTCTATTCGATCTGGTATTACTTCAACAATACCATCACCAAGTTTTTCAACTCCTTCAATAGTTATCTCACTTGTACCTACTCCATATATTTTAGCTCCCATTGTTGTTAAAAATGAAGCTACATTTACTATTTCGGGTTCCTTAGCAGCATTATAGATTCTGGTTGTTCCCTTTGCTTTAGTAGCAGCAAGTATTAAATTAATTGTTGCTCCAACACTTGCAAAGTCAAGAAAGATATCTGCTCCTTTTAGGTTATTTGTTTTTATAGTGTAATTATTATCTTTTATAGAAGTTTTTGCTCCTAGTTTTTCAAAACCACCAATATGAAGATCAATTGGTCTTGCTCCAATTGAACATCCTCCTGGATAAGATATTTCAGCATGGTTATATTTAGCTAAGAGAGAACCCATAAAATAATAACTTGCTCTTAGTTTTTCAGCAAGGTTTGATGGTATCTCATTGTTTTTAGCATTTGTGTTATCTATAATTAAAGTTTCATCTTTAAAGGTTACTTTAACATTTAAAAGTTCTAGCATTTCAATTAAACGGTGGACATCACTTATATCAGGAACATTATAAATAGTACATATTCCATCACTTAAGACTGCTGCTGGTATTAAAGCAACAACACTATTTTTAGCTCCACCAATTTTTATTCTTCCAGAAAGCTCATGCTTTCCTTCAATTATTAATTTTTTCAAATTTACACTTCCTCACAAAGTTCTGTTTTTAATATATATTTTATTAGTAACTTTGTCAAACCTTTAATGGAAATATTTGATTATGTTTACAATTGCAAGTATATATAAAATTGTGGCTCCTACTATATTAGCACACTTTTCATAACTTTCTTTAAAGCTTTTTCCAAGGTTCAAACCAATATAACTAAATATCCCACTAGTAAGACCAAATAAGAGAAGGGATGTCTTTGTATACCTTGATATATACTTTAACCCAAGACCTATGGAAAAACTGTCGAAACTTACGGAAAATGCGAGTATTAGAAGAGTTAGAACTGTATAATTATTTATTTTATTATTGTCTTCTTCAATTAGCATTAAGGTGCCTACTATAATGTAAAGTAAAATTAAAAAAATATTTATATTGATATGAATATTACTAATAATTATATTTCCAAGTAATAAACCAAGAAAAGGAAATAAACCATGCATTAGAGTAATAAATAATAAATATAATTTTTTATTATCTTCGATTATATTAGTAGTTCCAAGACTTATTGAAAGAGAAAACGCATCCATACTTAAGGCAAAACTTATTAATAATATACTAATCATTAAAGACCTCTTTAGATAAGTATATTATTTAAAATGATTAATTATACTTGATATGAAAAACTGATATTCTACATCACTTGTATCATCACTACTTTCTAAAAAACAAAGAGGAGGAAAGAGTACACACCACCAATTCTCTCCCTTACCATTTCCTAGAGTTATTACTAGGGATTCATATAATCCTTCTTCATATACTACTCCTTTGTATTCTTTTCTAGGGAAATAATTTTCACCAAAATTCACTTCAAAATCTAAATTATAATCTTTTAAAGCATCTTCTACTTTGTCTTCAATAATATTTAAATTATTACTTAAGATCTTTCTACTTTCATTAATACTATTTGATTCTTTAAGTAGAGTTGCTATGTCTTTTTCTATTTTTACCTTTACTTCATTTTTTATTACCGTATCTTCTAAAGATGGACTATTTGCAATTAGTCTAAACCTAAGTGAGTTTTCAGGAATAATCACTATACTTTCATTAATAGATTTCATATATACTAATGCCACTGTTATAAATAATGTTACAATTAATAATTTTTTCAATTAAAAACACTACCTTTCTAACTTAATAATGGGTAGAGTTTTATTTTTTTATTCAGTATATATAAATATATATCTATTTTTACCTGCTAAATCTTTTTCTAACTTTATAACTACATCTTTAAAATAATCTTTTGAAACTTCTTTTATTTTATCTCCCATAGTCTCTTCTATTTCAAGGGCGATTAAAAACTTAGGATTTAATGATTTACTTGCTATTTTAAAGATTTGTTTATAATAATTAAGACCAGTATTATCTGCATATAAAGCTTTTTTTGGTTCATATTTAAGTTTTTTATCTTTGTCTTTTGGTAATATATACGGTGGATTACTTATTAAAATATCATATTTATTTATTAAATTAAATTTAAATACGTCCTTTTTTATAAAATTTATTTTAACTTTATTTAATTTAGCATTTTTACTTGCTACTTTTAAAGCTTTTTTACTAATATCAATTGAGGTTATTTCTAAAGTTTTAAGTTCTTTTTTTAATATAATACTAATACATCCACTACCTGTTCCAACTTCTAGTACGGAAGACTTATTTAAATTTAATTTTTTTATATATTTAATGGTTTTTTCAACTAAATATTCAGTTTCAAATCTAGGAATTAAAGTATGTTTATTAACATTAATTTTACACCCACAAAAGTTTACATTTCCGATTAAATATTGAATAGGATATCCCTTTTCAATCTTTTTTAAAATAGGTTTAATATTTCTATATTTAGCTTTAAGTAACAATAAATCTTGATCACTAATTTTATTTTCCATGTTCTAACTTCCTTTTCTGGTCTTCAGCAATTAAAGCATTAATTATTGGTTCTAAGTCTCCATCCATAACTTGATCTAGCTGCATTATACTAAAGTTGATGCGGTGATCAGTTACTCTGTTTTGAGGATAATTATAAGTTCTTATCTTCTCTGACCTATCACCAGTTCCGATTTTACTTCGGCGGTCTGAATCACTTTTACTTTGNTGCTCTTCGATCATTAAATCATATAGTTTTACTTTAAGTACTTTCATTGCCCTATCTTTATTTTTAATTTGACTTCTTTCATTTTGGCAAGTTACAACAATGCCAGTAGGAAGATGAGTTATTCTTACAGCAGAGTCGGTTGTATTAACACTTTGACCACCCTTACCACCACTTCGGTAGACATCTATTCTTAAGTCTTCGTTTTTAATTTCTATTTCAACATCTTCTACTTCAGGCATTACTACTACAGTAGCTGTTGATGTATGAACTCTACCTTGAGTTTCAGTAGTTGGTATTCTTTGAACTCTGTGTGCTCCACTTTCAAATTTCAATTCTGAATAGACATTTTCTCCCCTGATTGAAAGTTCGATTTGAGTAAAGCCACCGCTTGTTCCTTCAAGGGCATTGTTTACATCAATTTTCCACTTTTTACTCTCAGCATATCTAGAATACATTCTAAATAAATCACCTGCGAAGATATTTGCTTCATCTCCGCCTGCTGCTCCTCTTATTTCCATAATAATATCTTTACCATCGTGCTCATCTTTAGGTATTAAGAGAAGTTCTAGTTCACTTTCTAATTTATTTATTTTTCCATACAAAGAATCTAGCTCAGCTTTTGCTATTTCAGCAAAATCTGGATCCGCTAGCATTTCTTCTAAATCTTTAATTTCTTTACTTATATCTTGATATTCTTTATATTTAGTAACAGTTTCTTCTAAAGAAGATATTTCTTTATTAATACTTTGAGCTNTTTTATAATCATTAATAGCATCATCACTAGTTAATTCTTTTTGAAGCTCTTCATATTTATCTTTTATTACTTCTAATCTATCGATCATTTTATAACCTTTCTAATAATTATTTAAAAAGGCATGGCTAGTCCTCATCTTCATCAATAACGACTAGATTTCCAAGACCGTCATCATCATCTTCGTCTACATCTTCTTCGTAGTCTACTTCTTCTTCCTCTAGCTCTTCTTCCTCTTCTTCGATGTCAAATTCTTCGTCATCATCATCTTCATCATCTTCATCTAAAGAGACTTTGACACTGTGATTAGCTTTTAAATCCCAGTAACCTTCTTTAAGCATAATAAATCTCTTATCAGTAAGTAGTAGTTCAAAGAAGTCTCCAATACCTTCTGTAAATAAATCTTCAGGTAATTTCATTGCTTCGATTACCATTTTAAATAATTCTTGAATTTTCATTTTTGTTTTATATTCTTTTAATATTAAATAAGCGACATCATCATATGACAAAGTATCTATTTCTTCATCAGTTAGCTTTACTTTCATATATCCTCCTTGTGTATATATTACACTCTTTTTCTCTTTTTAAACAGTATAATTCTATCACAATATATTATATTGTCAATAACTTATTTTGCTCATTTTAATAACTTAATTTTATAGTGTTTTTAATACCTTCTTCACTAGTAAGTTCATAGTTAAAAGTCCAGTTGTTTTCTTCACTACTATAATCCATATGAATTACTTCAATTGCGAATCTTTGATTTTTATCATTTAAATGCATAAAACATTCTTTTTTCATAAAATCTAAAATAATAGTATAGTCTTCCTCTTCTTTAGTAATTATTAAAGTTAGGGGATCAAACTTAATATTATTTGTTTCAAGTTCAATTTTTTCTTCGTTTTTATAAAATTCTATCATAAATCTCTTCCTCATAGATATAATAGCATAAAAAGTCCACTTTATTACATAATAATAATGGTGAGCTATGAAATATGTAAACTTTTTAATCAAAATGATGATTTTTTTATTTATTTGCACAATAGTAAGCATTTCTGGACTTTACGCATTTGCTTACTTTTCTGATGAAATTTCTTTAAATAGTGAAAATAAAATAGTAATGTATGATAGTGATGAAAATATAGTTTATCATGGTCATGGTGGAAAAGAATGGGTAAAGTTAAGTGAAATAAGTGATTATGTTAAAAATGGAATAATAAGTGTTGAAGATAAACACTTTTATAATCATCAAGGTTTTGATTATTTAAGAATTGTTAAATCAATGTATAATAATTTAAAAAGTAAAAAAATAACTGCAGGAGCATCTACTATTTCAATGCAGTATGTAAAAAACATGTATCTTGATTTTGATAAAACCTGGGAAAGAAAAATAGAGGAAGCATTTTTAACTATCAATTTAGAAACTCATTATTCTAAAGAAGAAATATTAGAAGGATATTTAAACACAATCAACTTTGGAAGAGGTAACTTTGGAATTGAAAATGCTAGCCAGTATTATTTTGATAAAAAAAGTCATAACTTAACATTAGAAGAAGCTCTTATATTAGTGGGAATACCAAGAAGTCCTGAAAATTATAATCCCGTTGGTAACTTTGAAAGATCTATTGAAAGAGCAAAGATAGTTGCAAGAAGTATGCTAGATAATAATTATATAACTGAAGATGAATATAACAATTTAAACTTTGATAATATAATTCTTCATGGAAAAAAAGAAATAAATAATCTGCAAACATTTATGTACTACCATGATGCAGTAATCGATGAATTAAAGACAATAAATTCAGTACCAAAATCTTTAATCAAATCTGGTGGAATAAAAATATACACTAACCTTAATGTTGATATACAAAGAAAATTAGAAGAAGAAATAAATAAAGAAGTACAAAATGATGAAGTAGAAATGGCTAGTATCATAGTAGATCCGAAAACAGGTGGAGTAACCGCTCTTACAGGCGGAGTAAATTATGCTAAAAGCCAGTTTAACAGAGCAACTCAGGCTGAAAGACAAGTAGGCTCGGTTATAAAACCATTTCTTTATTATGCAGCCCTTGAAAATAACATGACAAGTTCATCAACATTTAAAAGTGCGGCTACTAGTTTTGTCTTTGCTGATAACCAAACATATAGTCCGACTAATTATGCAAGTATTTATGCCAATAAAGATATTACTATGGCTGCTGCCATGGCTTATTCTGATAATATCTTTGCGGTAAAAACCCATCTTTTTTTAGGAGAAGAGGTTTTAGTAGATACATTAAATTTAGCAGGTATAGATAAAAAAATAATGCCAATTCCATCACTGGCACTTGGAACATTAGAGTTAAGTTTACTTGATTTTGCTCACGGATACAGTACTCTAGCAAACTATGGTAATTATAATGATATTTATTTTATAAAAAGAGTTGAAGACTTAGAAGGAAATATTATTTACGAGCATAAAGAAAATCCAGAGCCGGTTTTAAATCAAGATTATGTATATATATTAAATGAACTTATGACTACTACATATGACTCAGCATTTATTGATCATGTATCACCAACAGTAATATCACTTAGACCAAAAATAACTAGAAAATATGCTTTAAAAAGCGGAACAACTGATTATGACTACTGGTTTGCAGGATATAATCCGGATATATTAATGTTAATATGGTGTGGTAATGATATTAATAAAAATGTTGATAAAATATACTCGAGGAAGATTAAAGATATTTGGGCTGAGACTATAGAATATGCTTTAAAAGATAAAGAAACCACTTGGTATGAACCAAGTGACAACATAGTAGCTCTTCCTTTAGATGGAATAACTGGTGAGTATAATCCTAAAAGCAAACATAATACTTTATTTTATTTTAAGAAAGGATCAGAGCCTAACTTTTAAAAAAAACGCATTTCTGCGTTTTATTTATTATCTTTTTCAATTTTTATTATAATCTGATATAAATCTTCAAAATCAAACTCTTCACTAGTAATCTTATAACCCACTTTTTTAATATCTTCTTCTAACTTATGAAAAGCTTGAATTGCGGTTGGAAGATTATTAGGTTTAATTCTTTCTTCATCTTCTTCTTTTTTAATTATAATTGGAGCAGATGGAGTAAAATCAGGAACATCTAATTCTTTTTCATCTATTTCCTCTTCTACTTCTTTAGAACCATCTAAAGATAAATTTGCTGCTTCATCTTCAAGTGAATTATAGACATTTTTAGATATATTATCAAAAATATTTTTACTTTCTTTAGGAATTATATCTTCAGCATTTTCTTTAATAGCTTCTACATCNATTTCAAGAGGAGAAGTTTTTTCTTTTTCTACTTCAGGTTCTTTTATTTCAGATTCAGTTTCTTCATTTTCATTTATTTGATCTATTTCTTCTTTAGGTTCTTCACTTTGAACTATCGGAGCTACTTCTTTTTGCTCATCAACAGTTTCTTGTTCATCAGTAATTTCATCAAATATTTCTAACTCTGATGGTTTATTTTCATCCTGAGTTACTTCTGGAGTTTGATTAAATATATTAACCGGTATTGCTTGGTTTACATCTTGAGTTTCATCGGTTTTTAGATTTTCTTCTTGCTTATTTTCTTCAATGTTTAGTGCATCAAGGTTAACATTATCATCAAAAACTTCTGTTTTATTAACTGATGTGTTAAATACATCTGGCACCATTTCTTTTATAGCAAGGTCTAGTTTTCTTACGGTTAATCTCTCAGTTATAACTCGATTAAGCATTTTAACTTGCTCTTCTTGGTTTTCAATTTGAAGTAAACTTCTTGCATGTCTTTCACTTATTTTTTCATTTAATAATGCTTCTTGAACTTCATTAGTTAAATTTAATAATCTTAGTTTATTAGCAATTGTTGATTGAGAAATNCCTAGTCTTTTAGCAAGATCTTCTTGACTAATATAATTTTTGTCTAAAATCTTTTTATAGGATTTAGCTTCTTCTATTGAAGTTAAATTTTTTCTTTGAACATTTTCAATTAAAGCTACTTCAGCACTTTCATTATCATTTAAATTAGAAATAATTGCNGGCACTTCAGTAAAACCAGCCATTGTAGCTGCTTTATANCTTCTTTCACCNGCGATTATTTCATATTTGTCNCCTAATTTTCTTAAGACAAGNGGTTGAATAATACCATGCTCTTTAATTGATGCAGATAATTCATTTAATCCATCTTCATCAAATGTCAAACGAGGTTGAAACCTGTTTGGGATAATATTTTCAATACTTATCATTTCAATTATTTGCTTAGTGTCCATACATCTAGCCCCTTTTTTATTCTATATCTATATAATACTGTATTTTGAATATAAATTCAACCAAATTNTTTTTGACTTTAGGAGAGTTCTAAACNATAATACTAACTTAGGAGAAATTATGAAATATTTTGATTATAATACTCTATATGATGGAGTAGATATTTATGGGAATGAAAGAATTTTTGAAGATCACTGGTTTTATGATGAAGACTTAAACGAAGACATTCTTTTTGTTGGTTATATTGATCTTGAAAAACTTTGTCTAAGACCCTTTATTGAAAAATACTTAATCGTACTTCACGATGGAAATGCTATTTTACCAGAAGGGTATGTTAACCTTCCTGAGAGAACAATTGATGGTAAGGCTATGGCTAAGTATAGTTTAAAGGCAGATTTAGTATTAGATGAAGAATATGAATTAAAGCCAATTACCAAAGAAAGTCCTTATTATGATTTACACTCACCAGAAAATTTATTTTTAATTGAAAAAATAAATGAAATGAAAAGAGATTATAATAGTAAATCATTATTTAATGATGAAAAAAAGAAAACTTTATAACGGTTTTCTTTTTATTTGATTAAATTGTCTGGGATACTTAATATTATTTTTATCTGTTTTTTCTATTAAAAGAATTGTTCTTTTACTATTTTCAATTGGTAGAAAAAACTCTTCTTTTTTTATTATTTTTCCCTTTAAGATACTTAAGGCATTTTGAGAATCATTTAATTCCTTTGTTACTTCTCCCTTTAAAGGAATAAAGTAGCCTCCCTTTTTAACAAAGGGAAGTGCTAATTCAAGTAATATACTTAAATCAGCAACTGCTCTTGAAGTTACTATATCAAATGATTCTCTTTTTTCTTTAATATAGTCTTCACTTCTTTCGTTAACTATATTAACCTCTATATTTAATTTTTGACTTAGATTTTCTAAAAATTTTATCTTTTTACCATTTGAATCAAGTAAAGTTACTTTTAAATGAGGATAAAATATTTTTAAAACAAGACCTGGAAAACCTGCTCCTGTTCCTATATCTAGAAGACTTTCAAATTTATTTAAATCAACTGTCTTACATATAGTTAAAGAATCATAAAAATGTTTTAGATAAACATCTTTTTCTTCAGTTATAGATGTTAAATTTGTATGTTTATTATACTCATTAAGATATTTATAATATATATCTAACATATCTATATTTTTAACAGGAACCTCTAATTTTTTTAGTTCTTTTATAAATTCTTCTTTATTCATTTTTACCATATTCCTTTTTTAAATAAACTGCAAGAACAGCTATATCAGGTGGATTAACTCCACTTATTCTTGTAGCTCCAGCTATAGTTCTAGGTCTTATTAAACTTAGTTTTTCTCTTGCTTCAGTAGCAAGGTTCTTTACTTTATCATAATCGATATCTTCAGGTATTTCTTTTGCTTCAAGTTTAAGTAGTTTTTCGACTTCTTTATAAGTCTTTTTAATATAACCTTCATATTTTATATTAAAAGTAGCTGCCTCAATTACCTCATTTGAATATTCATTTTTAATTAGTTTTAAATCAATAAAGTCATTGATAGTTATTTCTGGTCTTTTAGTAAGATCATATAAACTATAACTAGTATTAATTTCTTTTATTTTTAATTTAGATAAAATTTCTTTATCTTTTGGATTAACTTTAATTTCTTTTAATATATTTATAAGCTCTTCTAACTGTTTTTCTTTATCAAGAAGTTTATTATAAATAGATCTAGACACAAGTCCATACTCAAATCCATATTTTCTTAATCTAAAATCAGCATTATCATGTCTTAAAATAAGTCTAAACTCTGCTCTTGATGTAAGTAAACGATAAGGCTCAGTAGTTCCCTTAGTAATTAAATCATCTATTAGTACGCCTATATATGCTTCATTTCTTTTTAAAATAAATGGCTTTTCATTTTTTAATTTTAAAGAAGCGTTTATTCCTGCCATAATACCTTGAGCTGCTGCTTCTTCATAACCGCTGGTTCCATTTATTTGACCTGCAGTAAATAGATTTTCGATTAATTTTGTTTCAAGTGATGCTTTTAAAAGATAAGGATTAATTGCATCGTACTCAATAGCATAGGCATATTTAAGTATTTCAGCGTTTTCTAACCCTGGTAAGGTCCTTACCATAGCTTCTTGGATATCTCTTGGCATGCTTGTTGAAAATCCTTGTAAGTAATAACTATCAAGTTCTTTACTTTCTGGCTCTAAAAATAGTTGATGACGATTTTTATCTTTAAAACGAACTATTTTATCTTCTATAGAAGGACAATATCTTGCTCCGGTTCCTTCTACATTACCGCTAAACATAGCCGATAAGTGTAAATTATCATCTATTAATTCATGAGTCTTTTCATTTGTATAAAGAGCAAAGCAAGACTCCTGGCTTTCTAAATTATAAAGTGGTTTATTTTCATAACTAAAAGTCCATGGAGTAGAGTCTCCTTTTTCTTCTTTTAGTNTAGTAAAGTCGATTGATTTTTTAGAGATTCTTTGTGGTGTTCCGGTTTTTAATCTTATTANATCAAAACCAAGTTCTTTTAAGTTGTCACTTAAGGTTACTGAAGGTTTTTTACCATCAGCTCCTTCATTTATAATTTCACTACCAATTAAGATTTTACTTTTTAAATATGTTCCGGTTGTTAATATAACAATATCTGAGTAGATTTTTTCATTGTTTTCTAAAACAACTCCTTCTACTTTATTATCTTCAACAATTAAACTTTTAACCATACTTTCTTTAATAGTTAAATTATCTAACTTTTTTAATTCTTTTAACATCTCACGAGGATATTTTAATTTATCTACTTGAGCTCTTAAAGATCTAACAGCAGGTCCTTTTGAGTTATTTAGCATTTTTATTTGAAAATGACTTCTATCTGCGACTTTTCCCATTAAACCACCTAGGGCATCTATTTCTCTAACTACTATACCTTTAGCAGTTCCCCCAATTGATGGATTACAGGGCATATTTGCAATGTTTTTTAAATTAGAAGTTACTAAAAGAGTTTTGTGACCTCTAATACAGGCAGCATGAGCCGCTTCTATTCCAGCATGACCACCACCGACAACAATAATTTCATATTTTTCCATAATGCACCTACTTTCCTAGACAAAATTTAGAGAATAGTTCATCTAATAAATCATCTTTATATTTTTCACCAATTATTTCACTTAAATAATCATAGCTTTCTTTTAAGTCAATAGATACCATATCTACTAAAATTCCTTCATTTAAATTATTAATAGCATTATCAATAGAGTTCTTTGCTTTTTTAGCAAGAGATATATGTTTTGCCGAAGATAAGAAAGTATAATCAGTATTTTCAAAATAATCTATATTAAACAGTTCAATTATTTTATTTTTTAAATCTTTTAATCCATCTTCTTTAACAGTATTACCTGTTACCAAATGATAATCTTTTAATGTTTCTTTTTTTATTTTAGATTCTAAATCATCTTTATTTACAAATACTAAAACTTTAGAATCTTTAATTTCTTTAAGCTGCTCAATATCTTCATTTATATTTTCTTTAGTATTATCTATAACATATATAACTAAATCTGCTTCCTTACTTACTTTAAGACTCTTTTCAACACCGATTTGTTCAACTAAATCGGTAGTTGTTCTTATACCTGCAGTATCTATTATATTTAATATAATACCATTTAAAGAAATTTTTCCCTCAACTATATCTCTAGTAGTACCAGGAATATTAGTAACAATCGCTTTTTCTTCTTCAATTAAAGCATTTAAAATACTGCTTTTTCCAACATTAGGAGCACCTATAATAGCTACATTTATTCCCTGATTAATAATTTTTCCGTTTTCGGATTCTTTAATTAAATCAACTAACTTTATATTTAACTCTTTTAATGAAGGAAGTAATACTTCTTTAGTTATTTCTTCTGCGTCATCATATTCAGGATAATCTATATTTACTTCTATACTAGCCATCAAACTTATAAGACTAGATCTTAGGTCTTCAATCTTTTTAGTAACTGTTCCCCTAATTTGATTAACAGCAAGTTTTCTAGCCTTTTCAGTTTCAGAATTAATAAGATCACTTATTGCTTCTGCTTTAATAAGATCTATTCTTCCATTTAAGAATGCTCTTTTAGTAAATTCACCTGGCTCAGCTAATTCACAGCCATTATTTAAAAGGATTTCAAGTACTTTATTAGTTGGAGCAATACCTCCATGCGTATTGATTTCGACTGTATCTTCGGTTGTAAATGTTCTAGGCGACTTCATTACTGTTACAAGTACTTCATCTATTTTTTCATTATTATGACTTATATAACCATAATGGATTGTATGACTTTTAACTTTTGATAAATCAGCACCAGAAAACACACTATTAACTATTTTAATAGCATCTTTTCCGCTTACTCTAATGATTGATATTGCTCCTTTTAAAGGAGCAGTTGATATAGCACAGATTGTTTTTTCCATTAAAATCAACTCCAGCTAGTATTATAGCAGATTTTAAAGAAAAAGTTATAATTATTATAAAAATATATTTTGCCTACTAAAATACCTCATTTCTAATAATCTTATATATATTTTCTCTATTTTTAAAATATTTTAAATATTCTTCAATTTTTCTTATTTCAATTGTATCAATAATATCCCGATAATTATTGATGATATCTTTATAGAAATCATAAGGTAACTTATTTTTATTCCTAATTAGTTCAATAAGCATTCTTTCTTTATCATATATATTAACAATTAGTCCATTGTCTATTTCCATCTTAGATTTACCTACCCCAAAAAAAGATTCTGAAGTAAAATAAGTCTTAACATTGGGATTGGATATCTTCCTACTTTTTCGGTTTATTGCTAAATGATGCTTGGTTGGAATAACATCCGTTAGATCGTGCATATAAAAAGCTGAATCCATAGTATATATCGCCTCTCTATATTTTTTATTAATAATCTCCATTTCACTAGGGTTATTTTTATTACTATAATAGCCACCCTCAATTTTGAAAAGTTCATCATTTTCCAAAGCTTTTGTAATTTGATACCTATTTTTATATTTTCCTAATAGCTCATTGTATTTATATATCATTTATCTCACCCAACATTAGTTAGACTAATTGCCTGCACAAGTCAACACAAGTGCCGACAAATTGTCTGATGTAATTAATTTAAATATACTAGCTTTAGAAAATTATTTTAAAAGATAATAGTATTTTAACAAAAATTAATCAAAAAAAACCGCTGAAAATTATTAGTAATTTTCAAGCGATCCTTTATTAATCGTTTTTTGGTTTAACAACTACACAGCGGTTAGGCTCTTCGCCTTCACTTTCAGTTTTAATTCCTTTAAAGTCATTTAAAGCATTATGAACAATTCTTCTTTCGTAAGAATTCATGTTTTCCATAGTAACTGGTGTTTTAGTTTCTCTTACTTCTTTTGCAATATTTCTTGCTAGTCTTTCTAGATGCATTATTTGTTTATCTTTATAGTTTTCTACATCTAAATTAATATATGGAAATACTCCAACTTGATTAAATACAGCTTGTTTAGTTAAAAGTGTTAGAGCTGATAGGGTTTGTCCATTTTTTCCGATTAAAATGGCATTATTATCAGAAAACATCTTGATATTAATTTGTTTGTTTCTAATGCTAGTTTCAT
>JGI24710J26742_10002214_pt1 | contig 17334 bp, 14 predicted proteins | sample BioPla2DNA2_FD_26742 | JGI IMG/M metagenome (IMG submission 26742) | reverse complement strand
ACCCTCTGGAAGAGAGAACCGCCTTCAGGGCGTGGAACACTTCGGCGGTCATCCTGAGGCCTTCGCGGAAGGAGGGAGCGCCGATCGGCATGACCATGAACTCCTGGAAGTCGACTTTGTTGTCACTGTGCGCTCCGCCATTGAGGATGTTCGCCATCGGGACAGGCAGCACGTTGGCGTGGAAAGCGCCAAGATACTTGAACAAGGGAAGGCTCAAATGATCTGCCGCCGCGCGGGCGACCGCCATCGAAACGCCCAAAATCGCATTTGCGCCAAGCTTTGCCTTGTTCGGGGTTCCATCGAGAGCGATCATCGCCCGGTCGATTCCAACTTGGTCCAAGGCATCAAGGCCTTCCAGCTCGGGAGCAATGATGGTATTGACGTTGTCAACAGCTTTCAAAACACCCTTACCGAGGTAGCGGCTCTTGTCGCCGTCGCGAAGCTCAACGGCTTCGTGGACACCAGTTGATGCGCCGGAGGGCACCGCAGCACGACCCATAGATCCATCTTCAAGGATGACATCTACTTCAACAGTGGGGTTTCCACGGGAATCCAGGATCTCTCTGGCTTCGATAAATTCAATAATACTCATCAAACTTCTCCTCTGCTTGTAATTCGTTTACCTCATTAGTTTCCGTTCTTTTGCCATATGTGTCAAGAATGCCGACCTTGCCGGGAAGCTGGCGCAAGAGTATACTTTTGCCATGAGCACGTATCGATTTCCTCCCCTCACCGACTTCCTGATCGATCAGATCACCTTTGCGATGGAAGACCAGAAGATGCTGAGTTTCCTCGACCTGAAAGAGGGCGTCGTCATCACCGACGAAGAGCGCTATTTTCTTGATGAAGAAGAGCAGGAAGACCCTAGCCGTTTCGTCGCGCTACCCTCCTGGACCAGCGCCGACGGCTTCCGCCTGATGGAACAGTATGCCGAAAGAGTCCGCAACGATGTGGTGCAGGAACGGCTCTTTTCCGCCCTCAATCAGGGAAAAGGGGTGTTCAGAGCATTCAAGGACGTCCTCAACCGGGAGCCGGCACTGGAGCAGAAATGGTACCTCTTCAAAGAGCAGGAGCTTCGCAAACGGGTCATTCTCTGGTATCAGGCGGAAGCGGAAGCCGCCGAACTGGAAGCCCTCCCATCGGAAGACGAAGAGCTGTTCGAAGATATTCTTCTTGAAGACTTCACCTTCGAGGCGTGCGACCACTTCGACAAAGAAGAAATCAAACAGCTCGCTCAAACGCTTTTGCTGGAGATCGGAACCTCCAGCGGAGCGGGCCTTTTCATCGAACAAGCTCTCCAAAGCAATGAAAGAAAACTCACCCACCTTGCCCGCACCGCCGCCGGCGAACTTGCCGGTCTCATCGTCTATACGCTCGCAGGCGATTCAACGGCGGAGATTCTTCTTTATGGAATCGATGCACGTTATCGAGGGCTCGGCTTGTTCCGCCTCCTCTTTGACGGCTTCAGTCGTCAGCTGGGCAGGATCCGAGTCGACCGAATCATCTTCAGCGTCCTGGAACAGAATCCGAAGCTGAAGGATCTGTTCATCCGCTACGGAGCGACCCCGATCACGACGACCTATGAACTGCCGACCCGGAAGTGGAATATGGACCACGCGAATAGCGAAAAGGCGTTTCTCTAAACGGGAGATTCTTTGACCTTGGCGGAATTATCGCATTCATGGTACGATGAGGGCGTTGTGTTTCTATGTACTGGAGGTCTCAATGATATACACACGAATAGAGAATAAAAAGGGATTGACCATGGAGGCGACCAAGGCCGCTTTCATGGAGGGTCTTGCCAAATTGGGCAAGAAGGAACGAGTCTTGCTCATCCCCCCGGATATCACCCGGATCCATGGGTTGGGAGGGATGCTCGCCGTATGGGCGACCGAGTTCTACGGCAGCGCCGTGAAGCAGATTCTTCCTGCTTTGGGAACGCACGTTCCGATGACCGCCAAGGAGATTGAAGTGATGTATCCCGGTGTCGACCCGTCCCTTTTCACGGTCCACGACTGGAGAAACGACATCGTCACCCTCGGAACGGTGCCGAAGGAGTTCATCGAGAAGGTCAGCGAGGGCAAACTTTCCTATGAATGGAAAGCCCAAGTGAACAAAGCGTTGGTCAACGGAGGTTTTGACTTGATCCTCTCGTTGGGCCAGGTAGTGCCGCACGAGGTGATCGGGATGGCCAACTACAGCAAAAACGTCTTCGTCGGCACCGGAGGGGCGGAAGGGATCAACAGGAGCCACTACCTCGGAGCGGTCTACGGAATGGAACGGATCATGGGGCGGACCGACTCCCCGGTCCGGGCGGTTCTCGACTATGCCGAAGAGCACTTCGCCAAGGATCTCCCGCTCGTCTACGCCCTTACCGTCGTGGGGCGAAATGCTGAAGGAAAGATGAAGCCGATGGGTCTCTTCGTCGGAGACGACAGGTTCTGCTATGAAGAGGCGGCCGCGCTCTCCCTGGCGGTGAACTTCACGATGGTGCCCGAGCCCCTTGAAAAAGTGGTCGTCTACCTCGACCCGGAGGAATTCCGTACCACGTGGCTTGGAAACAAAGCGATCTACCGCACCCGCATGGCGATCGCCGACAAGGGCGAACTCATCATCCTCGCCCCCGCCGTTGCAGGCTTCGGCGAAGACGAACGGATCGATCAGCTGATTCGCAAATACGGCTACAAAGGAACACCGAAGGTTCTTTCGGATGTCGAAAAGAATGAAGACCTGAAGGACAACCTTTCCGCAGCCGCCCACTTGATCCACGGATCATCTGAAGGACGTTTCACGATACGTTATTGCCCCGGCAAGCTCAGCAAAGAAGAGATCGAGCATGTCGGATTTGAGTGGGGCGACCTGAATCAGATGCTTCAGCGCTATCCGATCGAAAACCTGAAGGATGGTTGGAATACCGACTCTCGGGGTGAGCGCTTCTACTATATATCGAATCCGGCTATTGGCCTGTGGGCGCACAGCGGACGCTTCAATGCCTGAAGACCACAGCTTCGATGTTCTTTTTATAACTACCATGTCAACACCCTAAAGGAGGTTTACCTATGATTCTTAACAACGAAGCCCTTAAGAATAAAAAAGTATGGGAAGAAAAAGGCTACCGCCTTCCCGCCTATGACCGAGAAGCGATGATCGCAGAGACCCTCAAACATCCAACGTGGGTCCACTTCGGAGGAGGAAACATCTTCCGAGGCTTTCTCGCTCGCCTTCAGCAGGAGCTGCTGAATCAAGGGCTGGTAAAAAGTGGAATCATCGTCGGTGAAAGCTATGATTATCAGATCATTGAAGAAGTCTTTACCAAACAGGACAATCTGACTCTGGGGGTTACCCTCAAAAGTGACGGATCGGTCGACAAGGAGGTCATCGCTTCCGTCGCCGCCGCAAGGCCGGTCGAACCGACATTTCCCGAAGATTGGGCGCTCTTCAAGCGAACGTTCGCCAATCCATCCCTTCAGATGGTGAGCTTCACGATCACCGAGAAAGGGTATGCCATCCGTTCGAATGACGGCTCCCTCTTCGAGTCGATCGCAAAGGATATCGAGAAAGGAGCGAAGGCTCCGAAATCATTCCTGGCGAAGCTGACGAGCCTGCTCTACCATCGGTATCAGCAAAAAGGCGGCAATCTCACCTTGGTAAGCATGGATAACTGCGCGGCCAACGGCGACCGGATCGCCGAAGCGGTCAAGACGATCGCCAAAGGCTGGGCGGAACGCAATCATGTTGAAAAAGCGTTCCTTACCTACCTTGATGAGAACGTCGCCTACCCATGGACGATGATCGACAAGATCACCCCCCGTCCGGATGCGAAGATCGTTGAAATTCTCAAGAAAGACGGCTTCAAGAGCGGCGGCTTGATCGTCACCGACAACAACACCCACGTCTCATTTTTCGTAAATGCGGAAGAGGCGGAGTACCTTGTCATTGAAGATACGTTCAAGAACGGCAGGCCTCCTTTGGATAAGGTTGGAGTCTACTTCACCGATCGTTCAACGGTGAACAAGGTCGAACGGATGAAAGTCACGACCTGTCTGAACCCCTTGCACACCGCGCTTGCGGTCTTCGGCTCGATCCTGGGCTTCACGCTGATCAGCGAGGAGATGAAGGATCCCCAGCTCCGGGCGCTCGTGGAGGGAATCGGATATATCGAAGGAATGCCGGTGGTGGTCGATCCGGGGATCATCGATCCCAAGCAGTTCATCGACGAAGTGTTGAACAAACGCTTNCCCAATCCCTTCATGCCGGATACCCCCCAACGAATCGCCACCGACACGAGCCAGAAGCTCGCGATCAGGTTCGGTGAAACGATCAAGAGCTATCTCGAACATCCCGACCTGGATGTCAACGATCTGAAACTGATTCCTCTGGTCCATGCCGGCTGGCTTCGATATCTCATGGGCATCGATGACGAAGGCAAACCGTTTACCCCCAGTTCCGATCCTCGCCTGGAAGAGGCTCAGCGGTATGTCAAAGGCATCAAGCTTGGCGACAAGGGTCCCTTTGACCAGCTCGACGGACTGCTCAAGGACAAGACGATCTGGGGAGTCGATCTGATCGAGGTAGGATTGAGCGCCTTGGTGCTCTCCTACTTCGAAAAACTCATCAAGGGTCCCGGCGCCGTTCGACAGACCTTGATCGACATCGTCGGACCATAAGAATGCCAGCCAACGCTGCGAAGCGGCTCGTCGTGGAAATCTTTTATTTCCTCTTCGGGACCGCATTGGCCGGGTTCGCGATCGCTTTGCTCATCACCCCGGCGAAGATCGTCGGCGGTGGTGCAAGCGGCATCGGGACGATCTTTTATCACCTCTTCGGATTCGATACCGGACTGGTGATGATCATCGTCAATATCCCGATCTTTTTCACGGGAATCCTNGTCTTTGGAAAAGCGTATGCGCTGAGGTCGTTCCTCGGCGCAATCGTTTTAAGCGTCTGGGTGAGCNTCTTCGGCCAGCTCACTTCCTATCAGGGAATCCTCCCCTATGTGGATCGAGTGGACACGCTGCTTTCAGCGATCTTCGGCGGGGCCATCCTGGGGGCTGGAATCGGCGTCGTGATGAAAAGCGGGGCGAATACCGGCGGGACGGACATCCTCGCCCAGATCATCAGCCATTTCACGCCGGTGCCGCTCGGGAACGCGCTCTTTCTCGCCGACGCCCTCGTCATNGGAATCGGAGCGATCGCCTTCGGGATCGAACGGGCTCTCTTCGCGATCATCACCCTCTATATATCCGGTCAGATGGTGAACTACGTGGTGATGAACATGGGAACGAAGTATGCGAAAACCGCCTATATCGTCAGCGAACACTACCAACGAATCGGAGAGCGGATCACCACTGAACTCCATCGTGGAGGAACGCTCATTCGAGGAACGGGGATCTATACCTCCAAAGAGCGGACGATGCTGATGGCGGTCGTGCATAATCAGCAGATCACCCAACTGACGAACATCGTCAATGAAGAAGATCCGAAAGCGTTCATGATCGTTCACGAGACCTATCAGGCTCTCGGTGAAGGCTTCGTCCCGATGACGAACATGACCTCCCGTTCATCAGAACGCAAAAGCAAGAATCAACGTAGTCCAAAGCGCTGAAAAGCTGATCGAGATGCTGCTCATCGAACCCTCGATCTCTCCCAGCTCGAGCGCTTTGCTCGTTCCGAGGGCGTGGCTGGATGTTCCGATCCCCACCCCGTTGGCGACCTTGTCGGTGACACCGAAGATCTTCCCCAGATAGGGAGCGAGAATATTGCCCGCCATCCCGGTGATGACGGTCGAGGCGACCGTCAAGGCGGGAACCCCTCCCAGCCGGTCGGTCAGCGCCACCGCCACCGCCGCCGTGACGGATTTGCTTGCAAGGGAGCGCACCACGATCTCTTCAAGGCCGAACAGGCGGCTGAAGAAGATCGTCGAGACGACCGCAACGATCGAGCCTGCCAGCGTCCCCGCGCCGATGGGGATGAGATACGCTCGCAGAATCTTTCGCTGACGGTAGACGGAAAGAGCCAGGACTGCAGTGACCGGCGGAAGGAAGAAGGAGATGAAGGATCCGCCGGCCTCGTACGATTCCAGCGGAATGTCAAAGATGACGAGAACGAGAATGACCAGCGCCATCGCGATGATCAGTGGATTGGCCAAGGCGCTTCTTGTCTTGTTCCGGACCCATGTGCCGATGGCGAACGCGACGATCGAGAGAGTGATTCCAAAGAGCGGATCAGCCACGGCGGAATCTCCTGATGATGAGATTGACCCCGACGACGGTCCAGCTTGCACTTATATAGCAGAGGAAGAAGGAGATGAGATTGACCAGGATGAGTTGAAGCCAGATCGAGGAAACCAGGTCGGTATACGCCAGCAATCCCACCCCAGGAGCGATGAAGAAGAAGGTCATGTGGGAAAGGAGATAGTCCCCCACCGTATCAAGATGACGTTCCTTGACGACACCGAAGAGAAGAGCCAGCAATGTAAGCACCATGGCGATGATCGAGCCGGGGATCGGCAACCGAAGGCCCCTGCTCAACGATTCACCGGCGAAGGTGAAGGCGAAAATGATTCCAAGCTGAAGAAGCGGATCCATACGGCAACCTTACTGTAAAGTGCCTTCCCGATGGAAGGGGTCCTGACTACCGTTTGCTCATTGGCACATCATGAATCCATGGTTGAAACCTGTTCTAGATATACAAAAGTGTCAGCTTTTTCGTACACAGATCAGTCTGGCTGGAATTTTTGTCCCTTTCCTGCCTACACTAAACCTATGGCATTACGACTGTCATGTTGTTCGGCTTACAGATTATATATTGAAAACGTACGCATACTTACATCTCTTTAATGCTCCTCAGCCTAACCCAAAACTTGCACGAAACTCTGTAGGGGTAATGCCAAACTGTTTCTTGAAGGCCCGGGAGAAGCTCCTTGGTTCCGTGTACCCGACCAAGGAACACACTTCGTAAATCTTGATGTCCGGAAGCTGCAGATATTCACAGGCCTTTGACATCCTGACCTGCGTCAGGTACGGGAAGATATTCATTCCGGTCTTTCGTTTGAATGCCCGGCTGATATAGAACACATTCAGGTTCAGCTCATCGGCGATGGAGTCAAGGCAAGCCGTTGCATAATGCTCCTCGATGTAGCGCTTTATTCTTTCCACGATACCGCTTTCCTCGGGAACGTTCATATCCAGAGCCGCACGCGTCTGCTCGTCCAGTTCTCGTTTCAGCCGGGTGAAGACCCTGACCAATTCTTCATATTTGGTCGGTTTAACCACATAGTCCTTCACCTGGTACCGCAGACTCTCCTGTGCATATTCAAACTCCCGAAACGCACTGAGAAGAACCACTTTTATACCCAGCTGGTTCTCATAGATGTATTTCGAAACCTCAATGCCGGTCATTTTCGGCATGACGATGTCTAAAAGAACGATATCTACCTCATTGTCCTCTAGGAACTCAATCACTTCCTGTCCGTTCGAACATTGCCCGACAACCTCTATGTCAAACTGTGACCAAGGGAACAACAACGCCAAACCTTCTCGTATCTTCCGCTCATCGTCTGCAATGAGAAGTTTGTACATACATCCTCCTTTCAGCCACCATCTCCTGAATTCTACCCTACTTTCCGATGGTTTGGCTGCTGATCTTCCGGGCAAAATCCTTCAACTGGACAACAGTATCCGAAGCTCTGGCATGCTCGGCTGCAAAGGCGATCAGGTGGCTCTCCAAGGAAAGCGACGCCTGGGTCTTTGCTTGGTGCATGTCGTTGTTCTGTAGCCTCGTCACCACATCCTGCATCAACAGGAAATCTCCTCCGCCGTGACTGCCGATATGAATCATCGGAGGTCTGATGACCCTATCTTCATGTGAGCCGAAGGTGCGTACCCGAATGTAGTTTTCTTCCATATTGGCAAAGATATCGCCTTTCGTCCCCATGAGCCGGATCTCTCTCGTCTCGACCGTATTGAACCCCGAAAGCACGAATGATACGGTTATCCGATCCTCGAATTCGAGATTCACCACCTGATGGTTGGCCACCGTATTATCGGAGCGGAAAGCACACACCCCGTACCCGGTCTCGCGCAATGCCCGCGTCCGTGCCTCCAGCGAGGTGTCCACGCTGATCATACTGGTCGGCCACCCGGTATCGGAACCGAGATAGCGTTTTACAGCCGAGAACGGGCATGTCGATTCCACCGCGCAGTCGAGGCATCGATAGGCGGAACCTTCGGGAGCGTGCTCCTCGGTAAAGAAATCCAAGTGTCCGAACGAGGAAACCTTCTTGCATCGCTTTCCCGTCAGCCAACAGAGAATATCGAGATCATGACAGGATTTTGCAAGAATGATCGGGCTGAGATTCCGAAAATTCCCCCTGACATAGGAGTGAACCAGATGGTCGATGCTCACATTCTCCGAATGATGGATGGCAACCAGATCGCCGATCGCACGCTCGGTATGCACAAGCTGATGAATGGTGCTGAATACCGGCGTATATCGAAGCACATGACCAAGGATCAGGGAGACCCCGTTCTGCTCAGCCAATCGAACCAGCTCGACACACTCCCAGACCTGAGGCGACATCGGCTTCTCCAACAAGCAATGATGCTTGCGTTCGAGCACTTCTTTCGCAATTGCAAAATGGGAGTCGTCATTGGTGCTTACGACGACCAAGTCGACATCCGCCAACGCTTCAAGCATTTCCGATGCATCCGTATACAACCGATCCGGCGATAAGGTAAACATCGCGCCAAACGCCTCTAGCCGATCCTTTGAGGTGTCACAGGCATAGCAGACACGGGCAGCATCGGGATGCAGAAGCGAATATCCCGCGTATACTGTTCCCCGATTCCCGCAACCGATGACGGCCAGCTTGATTGTTTTCATTTCGCTCTCCTTTTGCTCAGCCTTTCAGGCCGGATGTAGCAATGCCTTGCACAAAATAGGGTTGTGCCAAGAAAAACATGACGATGATGGGAACCAGGCTTATCAATGAGCATGCAAGAAGCGGCCCCCAGGCGACGCTTGAGGTAATATCCATCAAGCTTCTCAGAAACAATGAGACGGTGAATTTGTCGACGGAACTGATGTAGATCAATTGGTTCAAGTAGTCATCCCACGTCCACATGAATGTAAAGATGCCGACACTGAACATCGCCGGCTTGGATAGCGGCGCGATGATCCTAAATGCGATGCTGAAGCAGTCGCAACCATCTATCTTTGCCGCGGAATCCAGCTCTTTCGGAATCCCTCTGACGAACTGAACCAGGAGATAGATGTGAAACGACTGGGTGGCACAGAAAGCGGGAACGATGAACGGCAAATAGCTGTTTATCCAGCCAAAGGCGGTGAACGTGAGATATTTGGGTATCAACGTAACCTGGGCGGGAAGCATCATGGTTGAGAGCATGAAGGCGAACAGAGGTTTTCTTCCCTTGAACTGCAGCCGGGCAAACGCATACGCTGTCACAAAGCTCGATGCTATTGTACCTATAACTACCAAACCTACCATCAAGAACGTGTTCATCATGAAGTGGCCGAAATAGTACGTAGGGTTGATATTCCAACCATCGATGAAATTCTGCACTGTCAAGCGCGATCCAATCAAGGAGAATTCCCGTTGAAATATTTCATTTCCAGGTTTGAAGGCGCTGCTGACCAGCCAGATCAACGGGAATACCATGATGAAGCATCCAAAAATCAGAAAGACGTGGGTCAACAGCCTCAACCATTGTCGCTTGGTTATCTGAGGGATCCTCAGGATCGTTCCGGGTGTGTTCATGACACTGCTGCTCCTACTCCTGGTAGTAGACCCACCGCTTGGACGACAGGAACACCAGCCCGGTCGTAGCCAGAATGATGAGGGTCAGCACCCATGCAAGAGCACTGGAATATCCCATNCGATGGGAGACGAACGCCGTACGATACAGATGCAGCATGTAGACATAGGTTGAGTCGGCCGGTCCTCCGTTGGTAATCACCGCGATTTGGGTAAAGACCTGGAATGCGTTTATCAGCCCCATGACAAGGTTGAAGAGAATGGTTGAAGAAATCATCGGCAACGTGATGGAGAAGAACTGTCTCATCTTCTTTGTGCCATCCACATCCGCCGCTTCGTACAATTCTTGAGGCACCTGCTTCAAACCGGCAAGGAAGATGACCATCGATGAACCGAATTGCCAGGCACCCATCATGGCCAAGGTTTCCAAGGCATACGATGGACTGGACAGGAAGTCAATGGGGCCAAGATGCAAGTATCCCAATACCACATTTACGAACCCTTCCCGTGAAAGCACCATCTTCCATGTGACCGCCATTGCCACACTGGAACCGACGATGGAGGGAAGATAGTAGATCGTTCGGTACAGAGATATCCCCTTGATATTCCTGTTCAGCACCTGCGCAACCAGTAAAGCAGCAACCAGTTTAACCGGAACGAACATCAGGACATACTTGAACGTGAGAAACACCGATGTCTTGAACATTCGATCCTCAAAGAACATCTCACGGAAGTTCTCAAGGCCGACAAACGAGGCCTTTCCATAGATTCGATAGTCGGCAAAGGATAGAAACAGCGATTGCAGCATCGGCCACAGGGTAAAAAGAAGCACACCGACTATCCAAGGAAGGAGAAGAGCATAAGCTCTCCAACCTTCCTCTTCGAACGTTCGGCTCTTTGCACGAAAAGCCTTCATGTTCCATTCCTTTAGATATAGCGCGCCAGAATCTTGTTGCTCTCGGTTTCCAGGATCGATAACGTCTCCCGGGCGCTCTTGTACTTTCCAAACAAATAGTTCTGGATTTCCCGAGTCATCAAGGTGAAGATTTCCATAAATCCCGCCGGGAACGGTTCGTTGACAAAATCCGTGGAGGTCGTCTTCTGGATACAGGCAAGCATAGTTTGTTCGATCGGGGATAACGACCGGCCGATATTCGCCCTGATGATGCTGTTTGAAGGAGTGCCGCGGACAACCTTCAGAATCGAGCCCGCCTCTTCATCGTTGACCATGAAGTTCAGAAGCGATGCGGTCAATTCGGGATCCTTGGCATCCTTGGTGATGGAGTACATCATCGAGGGATTGACCCAGAATACATCCTTTTCAATTCCTGCAGGCACCCGTTCGATACCAAGGTTGGGCACGGCCTCCTGATACATCATCGTGTTGGGGGAGCTGGCGATGATCATTGCCACCCTTCCAAGCTGGAAGTCGTCCACACCGTCGGGATTGGCCGCTGTCATCTCAATCGGGGGAGTGATCCCCATGGTCTGGAAACTCTTGATGAACTCCAAGGCTGCAGCACCGGCTTCCGAATTGAAGGCCACCTTTGAAAGATCATCAGTCCACAGCGAACCGTTTCGTTCATACAAGTACTTCTTGAATGACATGTCGACTCCGGCGACCTTGACCATCTCACCGGTTCCCCACACATCGATCTTTCCATCACCGTTGGTATCTCTGGTCAGTTTCTTTGCGGTCTCGATATACTCGTTCCATGTCCAGCTCTCGTCGGGATATGCAGCTCCGGCGGCATCAAACATATCCTTGTTGTAGAACAGCAGCGTAGTGCTTACACCGGAGGGTATGGCATAGAGCTTGCCGTCAAAGCGGTACATGTCAAGGGTCGCCTCTGATAGGTTGTCCACTGAGATGATGCCTTTTTCAATGAAGGGATCGAGCGGCAGCAATTGTTCGAATGTTACATAGTCGGCGACATTGGTGTAGGAAAGCTGCACCAGATCCGGTCCCGTCTTCGCACTCAATTGAGTGGTGAGCTTGTCGAAATATCCAGAGAAACCGCTATACTCCGCCTGTAGCTTTACATTTGGGTTTCTTGACTCAAACAACTTCATGGCTTCCACGGTCGCTGCGTGCCTGGCATCGCTGCCCCACCACATGAAGCGGACTTCTTTGGTGGCTTCACGGGCTGTGGCACTCACATTCGTACTCTCCACCGGTTTCTTGCCACAGCCGATCATCATGCCCAGCACTACCACCAGCAGAATGAGAATGACTTCTTTCTTTTTCATGTCTACTCCTTTTTCCTATCCGAATGGATACATGTATGTACCTTTATAGTAAAGTCATGTACCGGAAAGGAGTGAGAAGCGATACTGCTCAATTTCGAGTCATTTCTTGACGTATTCCCACAATCCCGTAACAATTATTGCCTATTGGTCAAGAATTGTGCTCATCACTCATCGGAATGTAGGGAATCAGGATCGTGATGCTCGTCCCTACTCTCCATTCACTATCAATGGAGAACTGTACACTGTCTCCATAGTGAAGCTTCAACCGCTTATAGACGTTCTTCAAACCGATATGGGACTCCTCCATCCCTTCCTCTTCTATTCGGAGCTTCACCATGGCCAATTGTTCAGCTTTCATTCCGGTGCCGTTATCGGAGATGCACAGGGAAATGAACTCGTCCAATCGGCGTATCCGGATGACAATGGTGCTCGACGCCTCTTTTTCCTTCGCTCCATGATAGATCGCATTTTCTATCAATGGCTGCAGCAACAGCTTCATGCCTTTAGAGGAGAGGGCTTCCTGATCAATATCCCAGAGCACCTCGATCGTATCACTATACCGTTGCTGTTGGATGGCGACATAGCATTGTGCATAGTACAGCTCTTCTTTCAACGTGACAGGATCACTGGGATTGCTCAGCGAATATTTCAAGACATCGGAAAGATTTTGCACCATGCCGCTGATGTTGTTTTGCAATGAACCGGTGAGACGTGATGCTTCCCAATTAATGGTTTCCAAGGTATTGAAGAGGAAATGAGGGTTGATTTGCGCTTGCAGCGCCATCAGTTCCAATTCATTGAACTTGCTTTTCTTTTCAATGAGCTGGATTTTTGTCTCCTCATTCGCCACGAACAACCTGATCATCTCCTCAATCAGATAGCCATACTCATCCTCTCTCCGCACAATGCGCCGGGGAATCGTTTCACCTTTGGCGGCGGCATCCAGGATTCCGGAAATCACTTCAAGGCGTCTGGTGTTCCATCTGACATCAAGATAGGTAATGACCAGTACCAGGATGGAGAGCAGGAAAATTACCAACAGGAGAATTTTTGATAGTTGAATGGGCAGCTTGAACAGTTGGGCATAGGGAGTCATCGAGACACTGGAAAACATGGAGCCTTTCTCGACCACTTTCAAATAATCTCCGTTTTCAAGCATCGCACCTTTGGAATAGGAGTAAATGGTCTCTCCCTGTTCATTGTAGATTTCAATGGTTTGTCCTTCCACCAAGAGCAATCGACGCATCAAGGAGTCAAAATATGAAGGTTTGATGTTGAGAACCACGACGCCCACCGGGTGGATTCCACTGCGAATAATGCGGAATACGGTGATGATTTCCTGGTTCTCTTCAAAACTGAAGAAACGGGTGGTTCTTCTGACCGTCAGAGCTTCCGGATTGCGCTTGTCCCGTAAACTCATCGCCGTATCAATCCAATTGATATCATGGTATGAGTTGATATCCTGCACTCCGAGGTTGCTCACTAGGAAACGATCCGGTGTCTCAAAGAAAGCAACATAGCCTGAATGGATATAGGGGCGGGAGTTGGTATGGTTCTGGAGGTAATAGAGGAATTCCTGCTCCACAGCCTTCCGTTCGGAGGAGTAACCTTCTTCCTGCAGAAGTTCCAATTGTCCCGACTTAATCAGTGAATGATTACCGAAATTCAGGCTTAGCACATGTATCTCGTTGAAAATGGCGCTTGCATGGTCGAGAATGTGTCGGGCAACGTTCATATTGTTGCTTTGTATCTCGGTAAACAGGAAACTTGATGAGATGATGATGATCACAATCCCCAAAACGAGCATGACCGCCAAGATAGGGATGGCAAGCTTAAGATAGTTCGTCAGGAGTCTGTGTTTGTTCTCGATGGCATCCAGCATAGACAGTGTGTACAATTATGGCATGGTTTAAGGAATTTGCCTATCATGACTACAATATCTTCTTGTCGTGTCCATGATTCCCTGAAACAAGATTTTCTACAGATAACTGTCATTTCATCTGCAGCTCAATATTCGGTTTGGGCACTTCCTTGTTCTCGATTGCCTGCAGCTTAGAAAGCATTTGGCAGGATGCTTCTTGTACGATTGACGCGATACATCCAAGATCTTGCACAAGCTCGCAGTATATCCGACAACCTCCCCCATCATTCCGCAGATCCTCATTCCGTCGATGAGTAAATCCATCCGACAATGGCGGAAGGACTCTGGACAACCGTCTGCTCATTGGCTACGGTAAATCCATGGCAAAAGCAAAAAAGAAACGCGTTCGCAAGAAACGACGCTTGAAACGGCTTCTCTTTCTCCTCATCGGCGTGCTCATTCTGTGGGTGCTTGTTCTCGTCTTCGCTCCCGCTGAAGAACCGCCCCCGACGGGAGTCGCCGTTCCCATTCCAGATCTGGAGCTCCCCTACTATGAAAAGGGCGCGATCGTCGTCTCCCACCCCGGATATACCCTCCGCTATGAAGAAGAGCACGAACAGGCTTCCTGGGTCGCCTACCGGCTGACTCAGGCGGATTTGTATGGCGAGGCGAATCGGCAGGACAACTTCAGAGCCGACCCCTCGATCCCTACCGGATCGGCGACGCTGGATGATTATCGGGGAAGCGGATATGACCGGGGGCATTTGATTCCCGCCGCGGATCTGGTCCGCAGCGACGAAGCGATGAGCGGATCATTCTACATGTCCAACATGAGCCCCCAGGAACCGGGATTCAACCGCGGCATCTGGGCTACGCTCGAAGCGGTGGTCCGAAACATCGCCAACACCGATCGCCTGATCTACGTGGTCACCGGCCCGGTGCTCACCGACGGACCGTATGAAACGATCGGCAAGAATGAAGTATCGGTCCCCAACCACTACTACAAAGTCATCCTCGACTATGAAGAACCGACGCTGAAAGCGATCGGATTCGTGCTTCCCAACAAGGATTCGAAACGGGATGTGAGCGAGTTCGCCATGACGGTCCGCGAGGTGGAAGAGATCACCGGTCTGGATTTCTTTCACCGTCTTCCCGATCGGATCGAAGAAAAGCTGGAGACGAATCTCGACCTGGGTCTTTGGGATCTCACCCCCTTCCAACTGACCGCCCGGGCGAAAGCGGAGTACCTTGAATCGGGAGGAGCGCTCCCTACGGCTTCCAAGGAGAAATCGGGGCCGTATGCGGTCATCCTGGATACGTTGAACAACATCCTCTACATCATCCGCAAAGAAAGCATCGTTCTCTTGGAAGATGTGGTCGGAAAACGAACCCTGAAGCGCGTGGCTCCATTCCTCTATTAACGATGACAGCCGGCTTTCGCCGGCTGTTCATGAATGAAACAGATCTTACTTTGAAATCAGCATCGTCTTCGGATCGAGGCTTACCCCCATCGGCTTCTCCATGATCTCGCCGGGAGCCTTCACCGCGGTCATGACGACCTTGTCCAATTCTTCATTGTAGACGAGCCCGATCAACACGTCGATCAGATCCACGTATTTCCCCATCGAATCGGGGACTCCATATTTATCATACATGGCATCGGAACGGACCGGAGAAACACTGAACCATACTTCAAGGTTCATCTTCTGGGCGAACTCTTTGATTTTTCGGACATCTTCTTCCGTTGCGACGGTCAGCTTGTATCCGTCGAAGAGGATCGCATCCGCTTTGAACGATCCGTGCTTGATTAGCGTTTCCAAGCTGGAAAGGACTTTATCAATCGTCACGTTTTCCTGACTGAAGTTCATGACGACTCGGTTGGAAAGAATATTGTTGTACACCGTTGCTGCGTCATCGAGGCTTCGCCCTTCAGCCACTTCGCGGAACACTTCCTTATACCAGTTGATCACGTGTTCGACGTTTCCCGAGAAGGAGACGTGAATCACATACTCGCCATGAAGCAGGCGATCGGTAGCCAAGTGCACCAGGCAAGCGGTCTTTCCGACCCCATGGCGTGATACGAGAACCCCGAGATTCCCCCGTCCCAGTCCGCCGCCGAGTGATTCATCGAAGACGCGAAGGGGGCTCAATTCGTTCAACTCATGTATTTCCATGCAAAGTCCTCCTAAACCAAAGTGATTCTGGCTCCAGTATACTACGAAACATCTCGCTTTGATACTTCTTTGCAAAAAGAAGAACCCCGGAAACATCCCTTCCGGGATTCCTGTCAACCATCATTTCTGCACTTGGCGACGCTTCTCCGCATACTCCTTGCGCAGGTTCTCGGCGACTGAGGCCGGCACCCGGCCATATTTGCTGAGCTCCATCGTGAATTCGCCTTTTCCCTGGGTCAGTGAACGGAGAATCGTCGAGTACCCGAACATCTCCGAGAGGGGAACCTCCGCAAAGACCGTTGTAGCCTGGTTGTCCTCGTTGGAAGAGATGATCACTCCCCGTCTCTGGTTGATCGAAGCGAAAACGCTTCCCTGGAACTCGTTGGGGGCGACGACCTCCACTTTCATAAGCGGCTCCAGGATCACCGGCTTCGCATTCTCGAACGCCTCGCGGAACGCACCCAGCGCCGCGGTCTGGAACGCCTGGTCGGAGGAGTCCACCGCGTGATAGGCTCCGTCGTTGATCACGACCCGCACCCCGATGATCGGGAAACCTACTTGCGTTCCCTTCTTCATCGCCAGCTGGAAGCCTTTATCGCAGGATGGAATGAACTCGGTGGGAATCGTCCCGCCCTTGATTTCATCAACGAACTCGTAATCCGCCTCTTCCCCGTCATCACCCGTGGAGACGAGCGGTTCGATATATCCTGCGACTTTTGCGTATTGACCGGAACCTCCTGTCTGCTTCTTGTGGGTGTAGATGAAGTCGGCGCGCTGAGTAATCGCTTCGCGGTACGCGACCTCCGGCCGCCCCACCTCAACGAGTGCCTTGTACTCCCGCTTCATCCGCTCCACATACACCTCAAGGTGCAATTCACCCATCCCCTGAATGATCGTCTGGTTGGATTCGGGATCGACGAAGGTGCGGAACGTCGGGTCCTCCTTGGTGAATCGGTTCAGAGCTTTCGCCATGTTGTCGGACGCCTTCTTGTCGACGGGGTGGACCGCCAGCGAGATGACCGGCTTCGGCACATACATCGAGCTCATCGAATAGTTGAGCTTCGGATCGCAGAACGTATCGCCGCTGGCGCAGTCGATGCCGAAGAGCGCCGCGATTTCACCGCATCCCGCTTCGCTCAGATCTTCCATCGTATCGGCATGCATCCGAATCAATCGTCCCACCCGGAATTTACGCCGTGTCCGGGTGTTGTACAGCTCATCGCCCTTGCGGATCTTTCCTTGGTAGATGCGGATATACGTCAACTGCCCGTATT
>JGI24710J26742_10002212_pt1 | contig 17339 bp, 17 predicted proteins | sample BioPla2DNA2_FD_26742 | JGI IMG/M metagenome (IMG submission 26742) | reverse complement strand
CCCCGGAAAAGCGCTCTGTCGAACAGCCGATTATTTGACTGAGGCGGGCTATAGGGTGATCATCATAAGCGATAAGGATGGAAGTCCGCCGTATTGTCCTCTGGCAGAGGATGTGAAGCGTGTTTGCCTAGGCTTGGAAGGTTGCGAGCNCNGCCGTATTGTCCTCTGGCAGAGGATGTGAAGCGCATTTGCCTGGACTTGGAAAATTGCGAGCCCGGCAACTATCTTATTCGCTACCGCAAGCTGAGAGACTGCATTTTGAATAAGCACATAGACATTTTTATTAACTACGACTTTTCTTCCGACTTCGGAGGTTTGGACTTCTGCACGGTGAAGAGCACGGGCTGCGCTTATATGCTCTACTGCCACTCGCCTCATGTGGCAGACCTTATTTACGGCAGCCCAGATATTCCCGCTAATCGGGCAGTCTATACATATGCCGACGCTGTGGTCACACTCTCCTCTGCAGACAGAATCTTCCGGTCCCGCTTAAACCGGCGTACTTTTCAAATCGCTAACCCTCTTCCGCGTGTGGAATACTCCGCTGCTCCCGAGAGACGGATGCATGAACTTCTCTGGGTCGGCAAAACTTACGACAAGAGCAGGAACCCCGAAGACGCCTTGGAAATTCTTTACCTCGTGCTGCAGCGCATGGGCGATGTCACCTTGCGTATCTGCAGCTATATGGATGAGAGCAGCAAAAAAAAGCTGCGCGGACATGCAGAGCAGCTCAATCTAGGCGATCATCTGATCTTTGAGAGGAATAAATCCGATCTCTCGGAACTTTATTCCGAAGCCGGACTTCTGCTGCTGACCTCCGATTTTGAGGACTTTGATACGACGCTCGGATTAAGCCTGGCCCATGGACTCCCTGTCGTCAGCTACGAGCTGCCGTACCTGACTTTTACAAAGCAATCCGAAGCTGTCGTCAGCGTGCCGTGGCGCGACTTTGAGGCTGCCGCCGAGACCGTTCTGGAGATTTTTCAGGACGAGGACAGGTGGCGGAAGATGAGTGAAGCCGCTCGGAGTGACGCCGAGGCCTTTATGGCTTACGACATGCCCTCTGTGTGGAGGGAAATTCTTGATGCCGTTTCGGAGGGAAAGGATATATGCGACTCTGCCCCGAGTGAAGATGAGTTTTGGGAATACTGCGACACTGCGGAGCTTACATACAGACAGGCAAGTCGGCGTATTGGTGAAATCTCGCGCGGGCTTCAGGGAGTATATAGTTCTAAGCGATACAGACTCGGGAATATTTTGCTCTATCTTCCCTCAAAGATGAAAGACGCTGCAGTATACCTGCGCAAACAAGACCTGCGCCATGCGGCGCAGCTCGCTTTGAACAGGGCTAAAATTTTATATGAAAAATTTATTGATAAAATAAGGTAAATATTTTTAAGAAGCGGCTTTATATCGGGTATCCCCGAAAAGAGCCCACATATCAAACTCCGGTCTTGAGCGAAGAGCGCAAGGCCGGTGTTTTTATATCGGAAATTTTTAATATAAACCGCTGCAGGACAGTTGCTTTGCCTGCATCCTTTAACGGGTGGGAGCTTTATTATTTTTATAAAATATACTATAATCGATGTGTTGTATTTTCCGTCCCCAAGAAAAAGGAGCTGAAATTGACCGAAGTTTATTTGATAAGACATGCAGAGGCGCTTGGAAATTATTATCGCAGAGTTCAAGGGCATTGGGATATGCCGCTTTTAAAAGACTCTAAAGCTCAGTTAGATAGGCTGGAAGAGCGCTTTCGGGGCGTGCAGATAGATGAGATTTACTCGAGCGATCTTATAAGGGCTGTGGATACCGCCAAAGCTTTGGCGGAGCCCAGGGGCCTCCCTATACAAAAAACTGCAGAGCTCAGAGAGCTGAGTATGGGCGCTTGGGAATCCCGTTCCTGGCCCTATCTGAGATATGCCGACTTTGAACAGGCTGAGCTGTTCAGAATCAACCCTTTAAACTGGGCTCCCGAGGGCGCAGAGAACTACAGGGATGCCGCTCTAAGGCTGAAGGGCTTTCTTTTGAGCATGGCCGAGCAAAAACCGGGCAAAACAATAGCCGCATTTACACACGGCGCCNTGGTTCGCTCTTATCTCTGCCTCTACATGGGNGAGAGNATAGATTTTTCTATTCCTCACGGAGCCAACACCTCCGTAACGCGGCTTTTAGTCAAAGACGGCGTTATAACTGTTGACTACTATAACGACGACGCCCATCTTGCAGACATNTCCTCNGGAAGAGAAAANCAAAAGCACGATCTCTCGAAGCTNTGTCTCTCTCCCCTCTCACTCGAAAGCGATATGGGCAGAGGATACTATGCAAGCTGCTACCGGAAAAGCTGGTTAGAGGCTCATGGCAACGCAGACGGTTTTTGGGCAGGCATATATCTTATCAATGCTCAGGCGCGGTCGAGAACTGACCCCGATACGGTTTTGCTTCCTTCCTTAAACGGCAAAAAACTCGGTGTTTTGGAACTTATGTTTGAAACCGACGATTCCGACATCGGCAGAGTAGCTCTTATTTACACAGAGCCGGAATATAGGGATTCGGGACTGGGACGCACACTCATGGGCGCGGCCGAGGCTCTTATGAAGGAGAGAGGCAAAAAAATCTGCTCCCTCAATGTGGCTGTCACAAACGAAAACGCCATAGGCTTTTACCTTCATCTCGACTATGAGAAAAAAGGCCTCAATCCCGGTGTCGCCTCGGAACTCATCTATATGGAAAAGGAAATCCTATGAAGGCGCGTATAGAAAATTACGACTTTTCCGGGCGGCGGATTATTGCCATTTCCGACATACACGGAAATCTCCCCTATTTAAAAGAACTTTTAAAGCTTGTTTCTTTAAGGCCCGACGATGTGATAATAATAGTCGGAGACTTTATGGAAAAGGGCGACCACAGCCTTGAAACCCTGCGCTATCTTATGAATCTTAAAAAAAGCTGTGAGCTTCATGCGCTTCAGGGCAACTGCGACAGCTGGACCTATGAGATAGACAATCCCAGACCTCAGTCCGACAAGTATCTCATGTATTATATGCTGAGCACCGCAGGCGAAAAGGGCCGCTCCTTTCTCTCGCAGATGGCGGCGGAGCTGAATTTGACGCTTGACGAGAGCCTGAGCTTTTCGGACGTGCGTCCTTTTATAAGGGAGAACTTCAAGCCGGAGCTTGATTTTATAAGGGCCTGTCCGCACATAATAAGAACGGAGCGGGCCGATTTTGTACACGGCGGATTTCCTGCCGGACCGGAGGAGTTTTGGGATTCTTGGGACTGTATGAAAAACGACTTTTTCTTAAGCCAGGGCCACAAGTTTTCAAAGTGGACAGTGGTCGGACACACTCCCTCCATGCTCTACGGAACGGGCGCCACCAGCGCAAACCCGATTTTTGACCATGAGAGCAAGATTATAAGCATAGACGGAGGCTGCTCCCTCATTCCCGTGGGGCAGCTGAATGCCCTTATAATAAACCCCGACGGGAGCTTCGATTTCAAATCCTACGACAGTTTCCCCGTAGCCAGGGCTTTGGATGACTGTGAGGGAAGCTCGGACTTCTGCTATGTGCGCTGGGGCAGGAACAAGATTGAAATCCTCTCGGAAGGCGAGGATTTTGTGGAAGCTAAGCTTCGAGAAAGCGGAGAGCGGCTCAAGATATTAAAGAGCTTTTTATATCGCGACCAGGAGGGGTGCTTGAGATCCAGCGACTTCGGCTACTGCTATCTAAGTGTTAAAAAGGGAGACCGCCTCTCTGTAATCGAAGACAGCAGCCTCGGTTACTACGTCAAAAAGGACGGCACTGCCGGACTCTACCGCGGCAGAGTGGAATACATTTGAAGAGATAAAAATGGAAATCGGCAGCGGATTTGTTGTTTATCTTATTCTTGTAAATCTAATCTCCTTTATACTCATGGGAAGCGACAAAAAACTTGCCGCCCGGAATATGCATCGTATCCCTGAAAAGGTTTTTTTCAGTCTTGGCCTGGCAGGCGGAGGACTTGGCGTCTTCTTCGGCATGAAGCGCTTTAGGCACAAGACAAAGCATCCCAAGTTTTATATCGGAATACCTCTCATCGTTTTTGTTGAGGCAGCTGTTTTCTCATATTTCTTTTAACGAAATGAATAGTTTTTCTTCCCTCATTAAAAAAATCTGCTATAATTATAGCTGAAGTTTCTCACAGTTAAATTCAAAGATTAAGGAGCGAATTTCATGAATTACAACAGAGCCGCATTAAAGCGCGAGGCAAAGCTCGCCATGAGCCAGTCTCAAGCCAGCCCCTATCTCATGAGCCTTTTGTTTATGGTCATTTCTCTTGTGTCTTCATTACTGGTGCTTTCTTTGAACTTGCCCAAGGGCGCCTTGACGGAGCTTCTTAAGGGCAGTGAAAGAGCGATTGAATATATACTCTACTCTTACAACTATGAAAGCGGAGTTTTTGCCGGCATTCTTTCATTCCTTTTGAATATTATGACTTCCGTTGTAAGCTACGGTGTTCTGGTCTTTTGCATGGCCGTATACAGAAGACAGCCCAACAGCGTCGGCATGCTCTTCGACGGCTTTGAAATGTTTTTCAGAATACTCCTGCTGCAGATTGTTACGNGCATCTTTGTATTTCTCTGGTCCCTGCTCCTAGTTGTTCCCGGCATAATCGCCGTCTACCGCTATAGGTTTGCTCCGTTTCTGCTGATTGATAACCCTCACATGAGTGTTCTGGATTGTATCAGAGAATCCAAGAAGCTCACCAAGGGGTACAAGGGCAAGCTCTTTGTTTTGGANCTCAGCTTCATACTCTGGCATCTGCTCACGGCCCTGCTCTTCCCGCTTAATATCTATGTGCTGCCTTACTACACGACAACTCTTGCNGGCTTCTACGATATGAGGCTTGCCCACGACAGACAGCAAAACCAAGGCTTTGCCTATACGGACAGGTCTCAGAATTACGGCAGGTTCGGAGACTAGCTTGCCCGAGCTTATAATGAGCTCCGGCACGGAACTCTTCCCTCACTACAAGTCGGAATTCACCTGCTGCTTCAGCGGGCACAGACCCCAGAAACTCCCCTGGGGCTATGACGAAAGCGACAGCAGGTGCCTTGAACTCAAAGAGTTAATCGCCGAACAGCTGCGTCTCTTTTATGATGAAGGCGTGAGACGTTTTGTCTGCGGCATGGCTGCAGGTTGCGACTTTTACTTCGCCGAGGAGGTCATAAGACTGGCTCGCGAAAAGCGCGGCATAGTCTTAGAGGCCGCCATACCCTTTGCAGGGCAGCCGGATTCCCTGCCCACGGCTGAGCTCAAGGATCGCTATAAGAACATTTTAGCTCATTGTGAAATTCAGACAGTTCTTTCTTCTCATTATCACAGCTTCTGTATGCAGCTTAGAAACCGCTATATGGTGGACATCTCCGACAAACTTTTGGCCGTGAGCGCCGGTCTTGTGGGCGGCACGAGCTATACGATAGAATATGCAAAACGAAAAGGCCTTAAGACCGTCGTAATAAAACTATAGAACAGATAAAAAGCGAAGAGCCGCGGCTCTTCGCTTTCTATCTTCCCGAGCTTTTTCTCAGCTCGTTTATGCTGTCGGCAAGTTTATCACTTAAGTCGGATGCCTTCATTTGCCAGCTCCAGTTTCCCTCGGCCACGCCGGGAATGTTCATCCGCGCCTCGCTCCCCAATTTTAGATAGTCCTGCATCGGAACTATGAAGAGCTCCGCTTTCGAACTTAATCCTGCCCTTAGAATATTTTCGAAAAGTTCTGTCCGTTTGCAGCCCAGCATTTCGGCAAAGCTTTCTCTCTTAGCTTCTCCCACAGACTCCAAAAAGCCCATAAGCGTGTCGTTGTCGTGCGTACCGGTGTAGAGAACGCTGTTTGCGCCCACATTTCGAGGGAAATGAGTGGAGAGCGGTCCGTCGATTAAACCGAACTGCAATACCCTCGTCGACGGCCAACCTGAATAGGTCAAAAGTTCCTCAACTTCGGGAGTCACAATCCCCAAGTCCTCGGCTATAATTTGTTTGCCGTTTAGAAAGTTCTTAATCTTCTCGATAAGCTCTTTGCCGGGCCCGGAGTACCAGGCTCCTCCATCATCGGCCCTCTTGGCTCCTGCCGGAACCGCCCAGTAGCTCTCGAAACCTCTGAAATGGTCGAGCCTGAGAATGTCGAAAAGCGAGAGGTTCTTTTTCAGACGCTCTATCCAGAACTCGTAGCCCTCTTTTTTAAGCTCTGCCCAGTTGTACACGGGATTCTCCCAAAGCTGCCCCTCCTCGGAAAAGTCGTCGGGAGGCACTCCCGCAATCATAGAGGGAATGAGCTTTTCGTCCAATAGAAAGGCATCAGGCTTTGCCCAGACCTCCGCCGAGTCTGAGGACACATAGATGGGAAGATCTCCCATCAGTTTTATATCTTTATTTTTGAGATAATTGCTAAACGCTCTCCACTCGAGAAAGAAGAGATACTGAGTTTTCTTTATGAGCTCAGTCTCTTTTTTAAGTTTTTTAGAATATCGGAGCATAGCCGCGCGCTCTCTGCGCCTTATATCCTCCGGCCAGAAGTCTCGGATTTTTCCGATATCTTTTCTTATAGCCATGTAGAGCGCAAAGTCCTCGAGCCAGAAGTTCTCGCTCTCCAAAAAGCGAAGGTAGCCGCTGTCACGCTCTCCTATCGCACTGGCGGCGAGTTCAAGCCCCTCGGCATCGCTCTTGCAGTTTGAGAGCTCTCTTTTTTCTATAACGCCTAAGTCGCAGAGCTTATCTAAGTCTATATACTCGGTGTTTCCGGCAAAGCTTGAGTGCAGGCTGTAGGGACTGTTCCCCTTTGCTCTCGGTCCTGTGGGGAGTATCTGCCAAACTCTCTGTCCCGCCGCCGCCAGAAAATCGGCAAATTCCTCAGCCTCGCGACCTAAGCGCCCTTTGTGCGCTCTTCCGCAGACTGAGGAAATATCGAGAAGTATGCCCGCTCGGCGGGATTTTTCGCCTTTTATATCTATTTTTCTTTCTCCTCCTTAAAAACCCAGTTTCGCTGTACTCTGTAGCTCATGATGAAGAGCACCGTATCGACCACAGTCTTGATTAGGGTGCGCGCAAAGCTCTTCACTGCCTTAAATAAAAGCGCCAAAATGCTCACGCAGCCGGCCGAGAGCAGGAGTATCAAAGCTGCCAGGATAAAGTAGCGAAGCAGGCTTTGCTTATAGTTTTTCTCTTTCTTAAATACATGCTTGCGGTTTAGGTTGAAATTGAAGAAGGACGATACTAGTCTTGCCGAAAGAGTTGAGGCCAAGATCTGAGCCGCACCGTTCAAAAATATAAAGACAAATCTGTGCAGAAGGTAAAAGGCCGCAATGTCTACAAGAAAGGATATTAGCGAACTTAGAATAAACTTAAAAATAAAGCCGTAGATGAGCAGGGAGTCTCTGAACACATGGAAGTGCGAGCCCTTGTTCTGGTCCTCGTAGACCGTCTCTATTTCCTTCTCTATGAAGGGTATCCCTGCCGAGTGGAGCTCTAAGAGCATATTCATCTCATACTCATAGCGCTCGCCGGCAATAGAGAGAAGGTCTTTTATATGCTTTGCCGAAATTGCCCTGAGGCCTGTCTGTGTGTCTCTTAAATCTATACCGGTAGAGAGCTTCAAAACCAGAGAGGTGGTTCTGTTGCCGAAGCGGCTCTTTAAAGGCATATCCGAGTGCTCGCTCAAAAAATCTCTGGAGCCGAGCACCAGCGCATCCGGATTTTGAGCCGAAAGACGGACGACCGCGGCAACATCCTTCGCTAGATGCTGTCCGTCGCCGTCTAAGGTAACTACACCCTCTGTCTCGCCCCGCTCCAAGAGGTGAGCCAAGGCAGTTTTGAGCGCCCTGCCCTTGCCCATGTTCTTTTCATGTCTGAGCAGAGTGCACTCTTCCATCTCCTCAATAAGAGAGAATATATCTTCATATTCTTCACTGCTGCCGTCATTAATAACTACAATGTCCGAAAATCCCTCGGCTATTAGGGATTTTACGGTATTCAAAAGCTTTAAATCCGGGTTTAATGAGGGGACTATCGCGGTGTAGTTTTCCAAGATATTTTATCCTTTATCCGTTTTCTATTTCGTTGTGCTCTATGGAGAGGAGCTTTGGACTGCCGCTGCCGTCATCCAAAAACAAAAGCTGGAGGCTCTCTTCAACTGTGAGGACCACTCTTCTGATGCCGTTTTTGAGTTTGTACTCGACATTGCAGTAGAACATCTCGTCGGAGATTTCAGCATAGCTCACAAGCTCGCAGCGCTCCATTTCGAAGGCAGTGCAGTCTACCCACCTGAGGGAAACCTTGGTCTTTTCAAGTTTTTCATAAATGCCGGTTCCGGCTATAAGCTGCGATGTGAGAGCATAGAAGTTTCCGTCGGGGTTGTTGCCCCTATTGGCGCCATAGGCCAAATACTTCTCGCAAAATTCAAGTGTCTTCGTGCTGCGCTCCTCGGGTATATCCTCAGACCTGCCGAGCGCATAAACCGTTGTGCCGCCGAGCTTCACAAGTCCCTCAAGGGCTTGGCCGTCTTTGTTTGTAACCTGAATCTCAGGCTCTGCATAGAGCCCCTCGCCTCTATAGACCATATAGGTCTGCCCTATCAAACCTGCCGGTATGTTTATTGTAGCAAAATCAAAAGGCTCGGGCTCCACCTCGGCCGGCTCACCGTTTATCATAACCGTGGCATCGCCGGCGGCTATAAACTCGAACGACTTGTCGGGCGCAGGCATTACATATATAGTGCTGCCGACTACCCTTACCTCTGCGTCGCCTCCCGTTTCGTTCTTGGCGGCAAATTCCAGAGGTCCGTAGAGTTTTTCAACACTGTAGATNTTCGATTCGGGGAATTTATCGTATGANACGTTGAAGTCTATCGGATAGTTGGCCGTGCCGTCAATCTCGAATCTTTCGTCGAGTTTTTCGTCATTTATATATACCTCATATCCCTTGGGGACCATTATAATAAATTCTTTGTCCTCGCCGGGGAAAAACTCTATGGTCGTAAGCTCCCAAGAGTGGAAGCCGAAGCCCAAAGGCCCGCCTTTTTTTAGCGCAATCTCGGCGATCTTCTTGCCGTTTGCCAAAACTTCGGTGACGGCATTTTCGCTGTCACGGCTCTTTTCTCTCACACTGAGCACTGCGCTTTCCTCGAAGTTCAAGCCCAAATCCTCCTGAGTGAGTCCTTCTTTTACAAAAATTCTCTTCTTCTCGAGAATGTTCTCTATGCCTTTTATAAAATAATCCTTGTCTTGCTGCGCAACATAGGCCTTGGCATAATTTACACTTTGGGATTTCTCGAAGGCATCCAAGTAGTACCAGAGAACTGCGCAGGCGGAGAAGGCGAGGATGAGCAGTATAAGTATGTATATAAACAGATTTTTTGCAAACTTTGACTTCATTTTCTCTCCCCCTTATCTCACAAGGATTGCATTCGGGATGTCGCGAGCGCCGACTATAGTCGGGTAGGAGTTCAGCGCAACTCCCTCATAGAACATCTGGGACGAAGATCCGCCATCGAGGTTCAGGGCATTTACGGCTCCGTACTCCAGCAACACATCCGCCGTATCGGAGAACGAGGCTCCGATGGCGTTTACCTGTCTTCCGTCTATCACCAGCAGCAAAATCGCGCCGTCGGCTCTTTGGCCCACCGCGGTTCGGGGATTGAGCCCGCTCTCGGGATTGTCTACCTTCTCGCCGTTTAAGACCAAAGCCGGGCCGTAGCTCACCGCCCAGCGCGCTTTGAGCTCTTCGGCGGCGGACGAATTCATCCAGCCGACGTGGAGGACATTGTTTTCATCCATAGCCGCCGTCCAGTAGTTCTGGCCGCTCGGATTTCTCGTCTGTCCCTCGCATATTACAACGCCGAGAGGTGTTCCGCCTTTGCCGGCGCCGCCCGGGTCGTCAAAACCGCCACCGTTTACACCGCCGATGGCNTTGTTCTCTTCTATAATATCTTCCAGCTTCTGCCCGCGCGCAAACGAGTTTGAGGTACCTAAGAAAACTCTGCTCGGGTCCTTGATTATCATCAGTTTCCCCTTGAAGCTTGCTCCCTTTATATCCAAAATCTCAATATCCGAGCTCGAAGGCTGAGATTCCATGCCTTTCATTACCGTGATGAGAGAGGCGTCTGTGAGCTCGTTCTTTATCTCCTCATTGTCGGCTTCATAATAGCTCTCAACTTCTTCGTCGCTGAGAAAGACATTGGCCAAAAATCCTATGGCGCTCGTCTCCCTCACGGAGCGGACAAAAATACCGGTCGCCGTATTGGAAGGGCCCTTCGACAGAATGTAGACCGTCGCTGTAAGGAACAGGAGCAAGGCTACAACAGTGGTGAGGAACACGATTAATGCCCTTTTTACTATAGTCCCAAAGCCGAGCTTGGGCAAAGCTTCCTTGGCCTCGACCCCTTCTGCGCCTTCCGGCTTTTCCTCAGCTTCCGGACCTGCAAGGTCTATGTTCTTTTCGGGATATATGCGCTTATATCTCTTTTTCTTCTTCTTCAAATTACTCACCCCTAAGCTAATAAATCTGCATCTATAGTTGCCGCAGCCATGGCGTTCTCCTGCGCCTGCCTCATTCCCGAGCAGTACTTCGACCAGTCTACCATAAGCACAAGGTACTTGGCTATCGGCACCGCGCTTGTATTCTTTGTAAACATTGAAATCAGTATGGGCTCGGGCATGTAGACTATGCCCACATCGTTGAGCGCCTGATAGCCGTCGATAGTGAAAAGCCCGTACTTGTGCGCCACTTCATAGCCCGTGTCTATACCTTTAAAAAGGCTGTCTCTCGGCATGGATATTTTCATCTTGTCTATAATATAGCCGTATTTTCCCGAGTTCTCGTAGAGTATGCTTAAAAAGTTTATGACCATGCGCTGATTGTAGTAGTGGCTCCTATAGAAGATGGGATCCACCTTCACCCTGTCTTTCTCATCCGGAAAAAGATACTCCAGCACTATGTCCTGATACTCCCCGAAATCCCATGTGACGGCATCTCTGAGTTTTTGCGCGGTGCTGTTGTTTGAGGAGACAATACTAGAATTCATTAAGAGCTCATATCTGACGCCTCCGATGGGAGTGTCCATGCTCATTTCACCCGCGGCTATGCGGTCCGCATAGTACATATTGAGCGGCAGCTTGTAGACGCTGGCGGCGTAGATGTACTCATCGGGATTTAAAAATCGCGTCTCCCCCGTAACTGTGTTTTTAAAAGCAGTGGCTATGTTTTTGGGATTTACCTTCCACTTCCACGACTCCTCGCCCACCATCTGCTCGTAGTTTTTGTTGAAAAAGTAGTCGGCTGCGTTTCCGCTCTCGTCCCAAGAACCTTCATAGACTATGGCCGCAAAGTTGGGCGGCGGAGCTGTGGGCTTGGGCGCAGCGGGCTGAGCTGTCGGAGCAGGTGTGGGCGCAGGTTCTGTTGTCGGCGGCGCGGGTTCTTCCCCTTCCCCCTCAGCATTTGCGGCTGCCGTGAAGCCAAGCATCAAAAGCAGCACCAGCAGAACTGTTATTGATTTTTTATTTAAAAATCTCATTTTACTCCCCTTAAAGTTCCCTGCCCGGACTTTTTCCTTCTCGTCTTCCAAAGCAAAATACTCAAGATTCTTTTCGGGATACGCGCTCATGTTTTTTCAAATTGCTCACCCTTCAAGTGATAAATCCGCACTTATAGCTGCCGCAGCCATGGCCCTCTCCTGTCCCTGCCTCATCTCGGCGCAGTACTTGGACCAATCTACCATTAGGACAAGGTACTTGGCTATGGGCGCCGCGTTGCTGTTCTTTGTGAACATCGAGATAAGTATGGGCTCAGGCGTATAGACTATGCCCACATCGTTAAGCGCATTATAGCTTTCGGTGGGGTAGAATCCGTACTTGTGTGCCACCTCATAGCCCGTATCTATGCCCTTAAAAAGGCTGTTTCTCGGCATAGCTGTTTTCATCCTGTCTACTATGTAGCCGTAGGTTTCCGGGTCATCGTAGAGCGCGCTCAAAAAGTTCATAACCATGCGCTGATTGTAGTAGTGGCTCCGATAGTAGAGGGGGTTTATGTCTGCCCTGTCTTTCTTTTCCGGAAAAAAATACTCCTGCATCATATCGTGATATACACGAAAATCCCACACAACAGAAGTTCTGAGCATATGTGCCGTGTCGTTGTTTGAGGAGACAATACTTGAATTCATTAAGAGCTCATATTTTATTCCAGCTACAGGGGTGTCTAAACTCATTTCGCCTGCGGCTATGCGGTCCGCATAGTACATGTTGAGCGGCAGCTTGTAGACGCTGGCTGCATAGATGTATTCATCGGGATTAAAAAAATGTGTTTCCCCTGTAACGGTATTTTTAAACGCCGTAGCTATATTTTTAGGCTTTGTTTTCCACTTCCACGACTCTTCTCCCACCAGCTGCTCATAGTTCTTGTTGAAAAAGTAATCGGCGGCGTTTCCGCTCTCGTCCCAAGAGTCTTTATAGACTATGGACGCAAAGTAGGACGGCGAAGCTGTCGGAGTCGGCGTGGGTGTAGGCGTAGGCGTCGGTTTCGTTGTCGGTGTAACCGTGGGCGAAGCTGTCGGCTTTGGGAGATCTTCCCCCTCGGCGCTCGCGGCCGCCGCAATGCCAAGCGTCAAAAACAGCAGGGGCAGAATGATTATTGATTTTTTATTTAAAAATCTCATCTTACTTCCTTTTAAGTTCTTTACCCAAACTTTCTAACTTTGACAATTTTTTATTATATACCATTTTGTCCGAGTTTTAAATCAATAAATCACCAAATATTTATCTATTTCCCAGGATGTGACCTGCGTGTTGTATTCTTCCCACTCTTTGAGCTTGCCTTCGACATAGGCGTTGTAGACATGCTCTCCCAGTGTTTCCACTATGAGACTGTCCTGACACATGTGTTTTACAGCCTCGAAGAGGTTTTCGGGAAGCTTTTCAACTCCCTTTGATCTTCTCACATCTTCGCAAAAGCCGTAGACATTGCCGGTGACCTCCCTCGGAGGCTCCAGGGCGCGCTCTATGCCGTCGAGACCGGCGGCCAGGCAAACCGCCAGAGCAAGGTAGGGGTTGGCCGCAGGGTCGGGGCTCCTCAGCTCCACTCTCGTACCCTCTCCCCTTTCGGAGGGGATTCGAATCAAGGCCGAGCGGTTTGAGGCCGACCATGTCACATAGCAGGGAGCCTCAAAGCCTGATACCAGCCTCTTATATGAGTTCACCAGCGGATTGAGTATTGCGCTCATACCCTTTATGTGCTCCATCAGGCCTGCAATAAAGCCATAAGCCTCTTCGGAGAGGCCTCGCTCATCGCTCTCATCAAAGAATATATTCCTGCCGTCCTGCATAAGCGACATATTGGTGTGCATACCCGAGCCCGGCACCCCGAATATGGGCTTGGGCATAAAAGTGGCGTGGAAGCCGTGCTCTTGCGAAAGGGTCTTAGCCGCAACCTTAAATGTGGCTATGTTGTCCGCCGCCCTGAGCGCCTCGTCATATTTGAAACCTATCTCGTGCTGACCTGCCGCGCTCTCGTGGTGGGAGGCTTCTATATTAAAGCCCATTTCCTCCAGCGTGAGGCAAAGCCTCTGTCTCATTATCTCGCCCTTGTCGAAGGGACCCAAGTCGAAGTATCCCGCTTCGTCCTGAGTTTTGGGAGTGGGCTTTCCGTATTTATCTTCCTCAAACAAAAAGAACTCGCACTCGGGTCCCGCATTGAAGGTGAATCCCATGCTCTCGGCCTTTTTAAGTACGCGCTTAAAACATAGCGCGGATCGCCCTCGAAGGGAGTTCCGTCGGGGTTGTAGACATCGCAGATGAGCCTCGCCACCTTGCCGTGCTCCTTGTGCCAGGGCAGAATTGCGAAGCTGTTAAGGTCGGGATAGAGGTATTGATCCGACTCATGTATCCTCGTGAAACCCTCAATCGACGAACCGTCCATGGCTATCTTATTGTCCAAGGCCTTCTCTATCTGAGCCGAGGATATGGACACATTCTTCATTCTGCCGAACACGTCGGTAAACTGCATGCTTATAAAGTCTATCTCATCTTCTCTTACTCTTCTTATTATATCTTCTCTTGTAAAATTCACCATAATTACGCCCCTTAAAAAGCTTCTTTTGCGATTATATGAAATGCCTGAGCGCTTGTCAATAATTCTTGCAGCAGGCTGAATTCCAAGGGTTTTTTCATATTTTTGCCTATTTCGGTAAAATACGGCCAATTTTTTAGCACTCCTCCTCATCGAGTGCTAAAGTTTACATTTTATTCATTTATCATTAATGATTTATTCACTTTTGTATGGTATTTTATATATGAACTTAAAACGGAACTTAAAGAGATTTGAAATTACGATTTAAATGGAGGTTTTTATAATATGTTTAAGATTGTTCCTTACAGCAGACGTTTAGGTATGCGTCCCTTTTTCATGGACGACGATTTCTTCTCCTTCCCCGAGAGGGACATCGCTTCATTCCGCACCGACATCAAGGAGGTCGAGGGCGGTTATGAACTCTCGGCAGAGCTTCCCGGCTTCAAGAAGGAAGACCTCAAGATTAACATCGACGGCGATTTGCTGACGATTGAGGCGGAGAGAAGGGAAGAGAGCGAGGAGGAAAGAGAAGGTTACTTGAGAAGAGAGCGCAGATACGGCTCTTTCAAGCGCAGCTTCGGCATCGAAGACATNGACCACGACAAAATAGACGCCGAGTACACAGACGGCATCTTGAAGCTCACCCTTCCGAAAAAGGAAGAGGTTTTNCCCCAGGTAACAAGTATAGAAATTAAATAGTACTCTGCAGCTTCGANCTGAAAGTTCGAAGCTGTTTTTATATATAGACGAGCGGCCTTTTCGGGGGCTGCTCTTTTTTATTTTTTGTCCCTGGTTTTNTCGTAGACTATATAGCGAGGACGGCGCTTTGTCTCCATATACATCTTGCCGATGTATTCCCCGATAACGCCCAGAGAGATGAGCTGCACTCCGCTCACAAAGCAGATTATCGAGGTCGTGGAGGCCCAGCCGGGAACGGTTCTTTTCAGCAGTGTCATTGTCACCGCCCAGAGCACCCCTATAAAGCTCAAAACAGCCACGAAAATGCCTATGCTTGTAATCAGTGTCAGCGGCTTCATCGAAAGGCTTGTAATGCCGTTTTTGGCGAGAGCTATCATCTTGCCGAGCGGGTAGTGCGTCTCACCCGCCACCCTCTCTTTTCTCTCGTAAGGCACGGTCACACAGCGCATCCCGAGAAGCGGTATGAGCCCCCGAAGATAGAGGTTCACCTCCTCGAATTCCGAGAGCGCGCTTAGGGCCTTTCNGCTCATAAGCCTGAAATCGGCGTGGTTATGCACGGTTTCGGCCCCTAATTTTCGAAGAATCTTATAAAAGAGCTCNGCGGTGCCTCTCTTAAATGCGCTGTCTGTCTCCCTTGATGCTCTCACACCGAGAACCAGATCCGCNCCCTTGTANTATTCTTCTATCATGAGATCAATAGCATCTATGTCGTCCTGCAGGTCGGCGTCCATGGATATGAGAAAGTCGAAGTTCTCTCTCTCTTCCATAAGCCCGGCCAGAAGGGCGTTTTGATGTCCCTGATTGCGGCTGAGGGCTATCCCCTCTATATGCGGATAGGCCTTCGCAAGCTCTTCTATGATTTCCCAAGTTCTGTCGCGGCTTCCGTCGTTTACAAAAATCACCCTGCTCTCGTCTGAGAGCAGGCCTCTTTCTATGAGGCTCAGAAGCTTTTCTCTTATAATCGGCGCAGAGATAGGCAGAGCCGCCTCCTCGTTGTAGCAAGGAATCACAAATGCGCCTTTTGCTTTTTTGTTCACGGCCTCTATTCCCCTTTCCGAGCTTAAGCTCCCTATCTTTTAAAGTGTTTTTAGGCCAATTTGTTCAGGACAAACATCGCAAGGGCGTTTATGCCCGAATGCATAGCTATACTTGCCCATATATTTCCGCTCTTCTCATAGCAGTATGCCAGCGCAACCGAGGCGGGCACATACAGGATAAGCTGGGCAATCTGCGAGAAACTGAAATCTGTTATCATAAAGCCCGCCACATGCAAAAGTGAAAAACCGAGAACCGAAACGGCGTAGGCAAGCNCCCTGCCGTATTTATAGAGCCCGCCGAACAGGCAGCCTCTGAAAAAGACTTCCTCAACTATCGGCGCTATTATAACGGTGAGCCCGAGCATTCTTTTAAAATTGTTTCGGCTGAGCTCCAAAATCGCTTCATTATTTTCTGTGCTTGCAATCTCTATGCTCAAAAAGAAGTATATAGACTGAACAATGAGCTCCAAGGCAAACTTTAAAAGCATGGCNAGAATAATGTAGCGAAGTATAAGGAGCGCGTTCCCCCTTATGCTCTCGAAATGCTCTTTGAGATAAGAGTAGCCGATGGTAAAAATTCCCAGCAGTGTGGCGGCGCCGCTAAGAAGGCTGAGTTCCACCTCTCCGAGAGAACTTAAACTCACTTTCGCTGACAAAAAATATAAAAGTATGGGAAGGGCAACGGAGAAGAGAAAGATAGAGATTATAAGCCTTATTCTCGTCCCCTTTCTCATCGTATCTTTAAAGGGGGAAGCTTTGGGCAGCTGCGGACGGCCGTCTCTCATATCCACTTAAAACTCCGCCTCCTTTTTGAGCTCGGAGAGAATGTTCATCGCCTCCAGGGGCGTCATCTTCTCGAGCTCCAAAATTTTGAGCTTGTCTATGAGCTTTCTCTCTCTCAAATCCGTGAGCGAAAGCTGAGTGTCTTCATTGGCTGAGGCTGCAAAGGCCTCTTCCCTGAATGAGCCGCTCTCGAGCTCTTCGAGATATTTTTTTGCGCTTCTTATGAGCGATTCGCGAACTCCTGCGAGCTTAGCAACCTCTATGCCGTAGCTCTCGTCGGCCGGGCCCTCTATAACCCTGCGCATGAAGCGGAGCTTGCCGCCCTCTTTCATCGCCCTTAAAGAGTAGTTCTTGAGCCCTTCAACCTTGCCCTCGAGGGCCGTGAGCTCGTGGTAGTGAGTGGAGAACATTGTGAGAGCGCCGAGTCTGCGCTTTTCGGCGCAGTGCTCTATGAGGGCTCTGGCTATCGCCATGCCGTCGTAGGTGGATGTGCCTCTGCCGACCTCGTCCAGAATGAGAAGGCTGCGCTCGGTGGCGTTTTCAAGAATTTCGGCAACCTCGCTCATCTCTACCATAAAGGTGGACTTGCCCCTCGTTATGTCGTCGGAGGCGCCTATTCTTGTGAACACCCTGTCGACTATGCCGAGCCTGCACTCTGCCGCAGGCACGAAAGAACCCATTTGCGCCATGAGAACAATGAGGGCCGTCATGCGCATATATGTGGATTTTC
>JGI24710J26742_10002210_pt1 | contig 17343 bp, 15 predicted proteins | sample BioPla2DNA2_FD_26742 | JGI IMG/M metagenome (IMG submission 26742) | reverse complement strand
GCAATCGTCGGCAGAACGGGGGCCGGAAAAACGACGCTTGTAAATCTCCTTATGCGCTTTTATGAGATATCCGGCGGTAAAATTTATATCGACGGAAAAGACGCAAAAAACTACCGGACCGAGGAACTCAGAAAAGCCTACTCTATGGTTTTACAGGATACATGGCTCTTTTCGGGCAGCATCCGCGACAACATCGCCTACGGCGCGGATATTCCGGATGACGGGGATTTGTCAAACGTCGACTTTGAAAGTATTAAAGAGGCGGCAAGACTGGCGCGGGCGGATTCCTTTATCGAATGTCTGCCTCAAGGCTACGACACCGTTTTAACCGAAGGAGCTTCGAATATAAGCCAGGGCGAGGTTCAGCTTCTGACGATAGCGAGGGCGATGATAAAAAAAGCGCCCATAATCATACTGGACGAGGCAACATCTTCGGTCGACACGCGCACCGAGTTGTTGATACAGCACGGTCTCAAGGAGCTTGCCTCAAACTCGACCGGCTTCATAATCGCCCACAGACTTTCCACTATTCAGGACGCCGACAGAATCATCGTCATGGACAGCGGAACGATAGTCGAAGTCGGGACTCACGACGAACTGCTCAACAAAAACGGCTACTACGCCGAGATGTACCTCGCCGGCCAGGCGTAGGGGGAAACACCCTCTCCCCTACTGTTAAGAGATCTAAAATACTCGAGAGTTAACTCAAGCTGTTTTTCTAATATTACTACTACACCTGAAAAATCGTTAGCAATACAAAACTAAATTGCAGAAGGAAGATCGTTGTGATAGGATTTTAGGAGAATAGTTTCTCCTTATAGAGAAAAAAAGAACTTTGTACTGATAACTGAACTTTATAGAATACGTTAACCTTTGTCGTTCCCTAATAGTTATATTAATTAAGCACAAATGGTTTTGACAAGGGAGGCGAATATGGCAGATTGTTTCTCCACACAAAAAAGACGCGAAGTCATGTCTAAAATAGGAAGTAAAGATACGCAAATAGAGATTAAAGTGCGCCTCTGGCTTTATCATCGTGGAATAAGATACAGAAAGAACTGTAAAACAATAATCGGCAAACCAGATATCACTATTAAAAAATATAAAATCGCCATATTCGTTCACGGTTGTTTTTGGCATGGACATGAAAACTGCAAATATTACCGCCTGCCAAAGTCAAATCTCGAATATTGGAAAGAAAAGCTTGAGAAAAATATAAAAAGGGATAAGGAAAATATAGAGAAGTTGGAACAAATGGGATGGAATGTATTTGTTCTTTGGGAGTGCCAGCTAAAATCGGAATTTGAGCCAACGATGATAGAATTGCTAAAAAAAATCAATGCAATAAGAAACAGTAAAGAAAATCAAGCTCACTTGCTAAGTAAATAGCAAGGAACAATGTACACTGCCTAATTTATCCAACAGTTTCTTAAGGAAATAAGTAGTCTACGTTCTCAAACAATTTGTTTTATGCTAAATCACAGACGCTCTTATTTGGTATTATAGAGTTTTAATTTTTAAAGAAAATTAGTTATTGTTCAAAACGCAAAAAAATCTTCTCTCATGTAAAAATTCAGCCCTCTTGACGCTAGTAAAGACACATTTTATTATAATTGCCAAATTTGAACGATTATCAAATTGGCTAGAGTAAGTTGAGTCAAAGATCAGTAGTACACAGAGGTGCTATCATTGGACCAAATACAGATTGCCTTGTAGGATAATCTATATTGGAAACATTATAGATTAGAGTAGAAGTGTATTTTTATGCTTTAAAATACGCTAGTAATCATAAGAAACGTCAGGATGTGTTTTTAGATTTTATCTTTCATGCTACGTTGCATTACTAATATCAACCATAAAGGGAGATTAATTGCATGGAAAAAACATACAAAGTTGGAGGCATGTTTGCAGGGATTGGCGGAATATGCCTAGGGTTTCAGCAAGCTGAGCTCAATGGCATTGCCGGGTATGGGCTAGAATGGGCAAATGAGATGGACGAATACGCTTGTGAAACGTATCGAATAAATTTTTCACACAAATTGATCGCAGGCGATATAAATAAAGTATTGAATCCAGATCTAGCAGATAAAGGCGATCCCCTTAGTAAAGAATATTATCAGCTTATGAATCAAGAAATATTGAAAAATAAAATTGATGTGCTTACTGGAGGATTTCCATGTCAGGCTTTTAGCATTGCTGGCGAGAGAAGAGGCTTTGAAGACGAAAGAGGAAACCTCTTTTGGAGCATTGTTAATCTTGTTGAGTTGCTTGGAGCGACGCATGTAAAACCACGCATTTTGTTTTTAGAGAATGTCAAAAACTTAAAGAGCCATGACAGAGGCAGAACATATAGTGTTATTAAAGGTGAAATAGAAAAGTTAGGGTACATAGTGAAAGAGCATGTTTTAAATACAATGAGCTATTCTTGCCTGCCACAGAATAGAGAACGAATCTATATAATTTGTTTTTTACAAAAAGATGATGCTGACAAGTTTACGATGTTTGAACACATGGAAAGATTTGAGTTTAGCCACGATGTGCATGATAGAGAAAATGAAATTAAAAAAATTATTGACTATGCTGAAAAGGCGGATGAAAAGTATTATTATACAAAAGAAAAATATCCTCATTACTTTCTCACTGTTGAGGAATACGAAAACATACCTAAGCAAGAGAGAAAAAACGTTAGAGTGAACTTGGACGAACAGATAGATGAAATGTTCAAGTTTTATCAAGTAAGGAGGGGTATGTATGTAAGAAAGAACAAGAGTGATGTTTGCCCTACATTAACTGCGAACATGGGAACGGGAGGGCACAATGTACCTCTTATTAGAGACAATTGGGGGATTAGAAAACTAACTCCTGCCGAGACTTTAAAGCTACAAGGTTTTCCTGTTGGAAAAGGCTTCAAGATTCCTCTAAGATACAAAGGCAAACCTTTTGCAGATAGCAATGTGTATAAGCAAGCCGGCAACGCTGTTTCAGTGCCAATAATCAAGTTGCTGGCTACAGAATTGCTTAAGGTGTTGGCAGAAAATGACAAATTAGGAAAATTCATCATTGATGAGCCAGACATTAATGCTTATCAGCAAATGAGTCTTTGGAATCAATAACACACTTTTTCATGCGAGAATTAAATAATTTGGTTTATCTTAACCTTTATATTAGTATCAAGTTGCTTGCACTCTATTTTTATGATTTAAAAAGTAGTTAGTTAAATTATTGACTTTAAAAATGGTAACAGTTTAAACTCTAGGGCTCGCAACATTTCAAGAATAGGGAAAGTTTAGTTGTTCCTTTTACGACAGTAATATATAGCTTCATAATTGCGGTAGATAAAGCTAGAAAATAAAAGGTGCCCCACAGTCTAAGCAGGGCTTAGGTCGGGGGGCAATTTTATGTCTTTTGACATCAACTAAAACAAAAAATCCAGGGCGCGAAGTCTTGATATAATCTTTTTGTCAAATTCATCTCTTCTTATTAACACACCTTCTTTTAATTCAATTTTATAGTTCTCATTATATAATATTCCCTTTTATAATACGGTTTAATCTGTCAATTAGTTCTTTTTCATAGCATGGGACAAAGGAAATTAGTCCTTTATTCAAAAAATATTCCTCACCACCTGAACCTCGCTCTAGCATTCCAAAGTTTATTTTATAGGTGGAGTTGGGTTCTAATATATAGCCGTTTATAGTTGATTTAGCGTCTCCAGAATTTATAACATAGATATTGTTTATATTCTTTTTTATCAAAGTGAGGAATTCAATGTTTTCAATATGCAAATCTAGGGTTCTGTAAAGAAATTCAATATATGAACCTCCTGTTTTCTTTTTATAAAAGGGTGTTCCGTTGCTATTATATCCTTCGTACCATTCACTATTAAACTTATAAACGTCATTAGAATTATGGTTGTCAAAGAATTCTTTCAAAGGTCTAGATAAACTTGCTCCCTTAACTATTTTTATTTTTTCAATGTTTTTAAGATATTGGGCACTTACATGTTCTTCACACAAGGTGGAAAAACGCATAAAGGAATCAGCTCTAGTTATTTTCATCAAATCAATAGTTCCAATATCGTCAGATGTATTATTAACATTATCCAGCCTGTGCAATTCTCCGAGAGCATTTGACTTTATAAATATAGAGTCGTCCATAGCTAATTTTTTCGATCTAATATCATCAAATATTGATTTATCGAAAAACGGTAGTAGATAATCAACCCTTAAGTCTGTTTCGCACATTACCAAATACTTGTCACTGTAGTCTTGATCTCGCAATGTAACCATATATTGCTTTTCTTTAAATGATTTAACTTCAATTTGCGGCATATTTTCTACAGGCATCCATTTCTCTTCAAAAATTGAGAAGGGAATTATTTTTTCTTTTACCTTTATACCTATAACATCCGGGGCAATGCCCGTTTTTTTGGGATCATATAAGTAATAATCAGGAATGACTTCTATGGTATTGGAGTTTTCAATTTTAGGCAGGATTATTTTATTGAAAACTATTCTCTCAGGCACAGTATTAATCCACCTATCAAAAATTCCACCCATGAGGTCACCTCTAGAGCTTAACGCTCCAGGCATGCTTGAGCTTCCTTGTTTTTGAGTGATAGCTGTAATAAAATATATGTCTTCAATGATATCTTCTTTTTTAATCGTTACTTTCATTTAAGTCCTCCAATAATAATAATCCGTTTTTACTACCATCTTCTATTAATAGAACACAGGCTTTCATATTTAAGGCATTTGATATTTTTTCAATGTTGTCCAATGAAATATTTCTTCTAAAGCACTCTACATCCGATATATATGTTCTATGTAAACCGCACAATTCTGCTAATCCTTCCTGAGACAACCCTTTTTCCTTTCTATGCTTTTTAAGGTTTTTGCCAAATATAGTTCTTAAGTTGTTCATAATCGGAACCCTCCTAATAATTGTTAATTTATTATTGTGTAGACAATAAGTCTACAGACTATAAGTGTCGTAATGTTTTATATGCTCATTTTTAGGGAAAGTTTCCATTCTATTAGTTTTTAGCTGATTTTTCCGGCAATAATTAATTCATGAGGCAAGAGGTAAAATGAAATATATTGTAACCGGTTCGTCAAACGGAATAGGAAGATGTATAACGCTTCGGCTATTAAAAGAGGGACATGAAGTCCGGGGGTAGATACGGACGATTGGATATAATTGTCGACGGCGGAATGAGCAAACAGATGATTTAGCATGGCGACAACAACCGGTATATGACATTTAAAAGTCCGAAGACATATTTGTTTCAGTATCATTAAAAAGACACGGCAAACCTTTACCGTGTCTTTTTTTGAGTTTTGACATGCAACCGACTGAACCGTTTAATACTAATAGTATATTAAATATTACGCTTGGTTTTATCAGTGCAGTATTCCGTTTGGCGGTGGGAGAACCTATGATAAATTTATCTGTCCCTTTGCGTACGCCTGAGCGATTTCCGGATTATCAGGCCACTTTTCACAGAGTGTTTTCAGTTTTTCAAGCATATCCTTGACATTTGCAGCATCCGGTTTGGCCGTGAAGTTTACAAGCCCTTCCGCATACGCAAGGGCGATTTTCGGATTATCCGGCCAATTCTCATTTAAAACTTTAAGTTCGTCAAGCATATCCTCGGCTTCAGCAGCATCCGTTTTGGCAATATATAATACCAACCTTTGAGCATACACGTAAGCTATATCCGAACTATATGGCAACTCCTCGCAGAGAGCTTTCAATTCGTAAAGCATCTCTCTGACTTCGGCTTTGTCTGAATTATCCGAGAGGATTGCCAATCCCTTTGCGTATGCAAGAGCTATTTCCGTTCTTCTTCGCCACTTCTCATTGAGAACTTTCAACTCGTAAACGCTCTTTTTTGCCTCGACCGCTTCCTGCTTAATCAAAAGATTCAGCAGTCCCTGCGCGTATGCACAAGCAATACTCCAATCGGATGACCTATAATACCACCTGTAACAGATAACTTTTATTTCGTTAAGGGTCTCTTTTGCCGACTCCTCGTCCTGTTTTTTTGAGAGCTTGAGCAGTACATTTGCGAATATGTGAGCGATATCCAAATTGTATATCCACCTCTCACAGAGGGCTCTCAGTTTGTCTGCGATATCTTCGGTTCCGGCTTCATTCTGATCGATCGACAAGTTCCTTAGCCCTCTCGCATAAGCAAGGGCAATTTCAGGATTATCCGGCCACCTCTCATTCAGAACCTTCAATTTATTAACCGTACTTTGAAGACCTTCGATTTTTTCCTGTTTTTGTCTGTCAGAGAGATTTACAAGCCCTCTTGAATAAGAAAAAGCAATATCCTGATTGTCCGGCCACATTTCGCTCAGAGCCTTTAATTTATCAACGGTTTTTTGAAAAACGGCGATTTCCTCTTCCTCTTGTCTGTCCGACAGGACAGCCAGCCCTTTTGAGTACAAAAACGCTATCTCTGAACTGTCCGGCCACTTACCGCTGAAAGCTCTCAACTCCTCAACCACCTCTATAGAAGTAGTCAGATCACGTGCATATAAGCGATGAAGCGCTCCCCTTATGAATAAGTGATTATATACTCCGTTTGCGTATGCAAATGAGATATCCGGATTGTCCGGCCACCTTTCAATTAAAGTTTTCAGATTGTCGGCGGTCACTTTGTATGCGTCTTTATCCTGTTTACTTGAGAGGAATGATAATCCCCTTACACAAGCAAGGGCGACGTTCGAATCATTCGGCCACTTCTCATATTCGGCTTTCAGTTTGTCAAGTATATCTTTTGTTTCAGCTTCATCCATTTTAACACGGAGGATATTTGCGAGCGTCTGCGCGTATGCAAAAGCGATATCCGAATCACCCGGCCGTTCATCATAAAGTTTCTTCAATCTGTTGGCGGTCTTTTTAGCTGTAAACCAGTGCTGACTCTTTGCGAGGTTTTGCAGCCCCTTTGCATACTCGTGGACGAAATCCGGATTTTCATGCCACTTCCCGCTCAGAACTTTTAATTTGTATATTGCTGCTTCAATAGTGGATTCTCTCTTGTGTTTAGCCGAGAGATTAACTAATCCCCTCGCGTACACAAAGGCAATTTCCGGATTATCAGGCCATTTGTTGCCGATAGTTTCCAATTTGTCTACCTCAGCCCTGACTTTAACCCCGTCTTGCTCTTCAAAGATAATGTCTAAAAGCTTCTTTGCATAAGCAAGAGCAAATTCAGGGTTATCCGGCGACTTTTCGCTTTGTGTTTTCAATTCATTAAGTTCTTTTTTAGTTTCGTCTAAATAAGTCCATTTAACCATATCGAGATACTCCTCATTTTAAGACTATAAATCTTCAGATTCCTGCCATGCATTAATGTATAATTTGTGTTACAGGGTAACTTTAATACCGCATTTTGGGTCTGTGTTCTCTGCTCCGCAATTTGCGGGTATAATATTCTTGCCGGCCGGCATATTGAAATTGCTCTTTCAAGGGGGAAATTATGAGCGATATCGTAAATAAAGCAAAACGCTTTTTAATGGAAAAGTTTTCCGGACATCGGTTTTTTAAAAGCCGTCCCGATAAGATGATTTACCGTTTGGAGCACACTATGAGGGTCTGTCATATAGGTGAAGAAATAGCTTCGGGAGAGGGTTTTGATATAGAGCAGACGGTTTTGGGCTGTATGCTGCACGATATAGGCTATTGCGAGGAAATTATCAGCGACGATGACTGGCTCAATCACGGCAGGCGCTCCGCGGTTATAGCGGAAGAGTTCTTAAATAAAGAGGGATACGACGAAATTAAGGCCAAGGAAATTCTCTACGGGATTGCTATTCACGTCGACGGCGTTTCGGACTTCGAGGGAGAGAGAACCCCGCTTGCTCTGACGATAGGAGACGCGGACAACATAGACAGATTTGACGCATACCGCATATATGATTTCCTCGAGCGAAACGCTTTCAGCAGCAAGCCGTTGCACGATAAAAAGGAATATGTAAACAGCAGGATAAGCCGTTTGGACGAGCTTTTTTCATTTGAATTGGCGACAAAAACCGCTAAAAAGCTTTGGACCGGGAGAATTGAGTTTTACCGCGATTTTTATTACCGCCTGTCGGATCAGCTTGAAAACAGCGATTATGAATTTACCCGTTTTTAGGACGACTTTAACCGGACCGCCTTCTGCGTAGAACTGCCGAAAGGGTGTATTTATTTCAATTATTGCTTTTTAAAATATATCTGCGGAAAAACAAACGGGTAAATTCGGAGTAAATCTTTTATCTTAAACCGGTCTTACATCAAATAATTTACATCTAAATAATTTGATTCTATCTCTTTAATTACAGCCTTCTTAAGGTTTGTCTTGGTAACTTTTAAATCGCCTTCCGTGCCGAGTCTTACAATTTTAGGGAAACCCTCCTCCTGCTCCATTTTTGCTATAACGCTTGAGTAATCCCCCTTGCCTTTTGTCGAATGAGGCATCGGGCCTACGAATATCAGCCTCACCGCCGTATCATATCTGAACCGATTAAAATTATAGTTTTTAATCTCGTCATATTCACTTACTATTTTCACTCTGTCGTCATTTATACTTAAATCTTTAAATATCTGACGGACAATATTGTCTTTAATTCTCAAATCCCCAAAAATATAAATCTCGCCATTGGGCTGAAACCATTGTGTTTCAGGAGCCAATTCCTCAAGCCCTATTGATTTAAGGTAGCTTTTCAGCTCGCTTATCGACCTTGCGCCGATAATTTTTTTCGTCACTATTCTATTTGCTTCGGAGGCTATATCGATTTTCAACTCCATATCCGCAGGCATTATATACCTCCTTCAAATATATTCATTCTTTCCCTTGCTATCTCCTCGGCCCGTTTTTTAATGACCTTGAATTCCGAATTCAACAGCACAAACTTCTTTCCTATTTCAATCTGTTTTTCCATGCTTATCTTCGGAATTTTAACCTTCTCCAAATCCCTCAGATTGATTGTTTTCATGGTTGTGCCTTTAACATACTTTTCTATTTCTCTTAAGCCCACCCTGCTTTGCAAATAAGCCGTCAAAAAATCTTTATCGATTTTTTCTTCGTCAATCTCTAAAAAGAATAAGTTTCCGTTCGCCAGCACCTTGGTTTTAAGCCTGTCAACCGAGCCTATTTTAAAAGGCGATAATCTGGAAATAATGATTGAGTTGTCCTTTAACAAATACTTATCGTAAGTTTTATCAAGATTTTTGAGATACGGCAGGTTTTCATCTAAAATCCCGTCTTGAAAATTTTGAAGCATCAGGTACTGATAGTTTGTTGGTTGAACCGATGTCATCCGATCCAAATCGCTCTTGCCGATCGTGTGGCCTCTGTTGATGGATTTAACGACATCCTTTAATGTCAAGCTTTCCTCAAAAGGAAACGCGGGCGTCGTATATCTCAACGGATCAAGGGTAAAATCCTCTTTCTCCAGTTTCTTAATCCCCACCGTCTTGCTGATATAGGAATCCTTTTCCAATGCGCTTAAAATTTCGTCAATATGTTTTTGTTCTATCTTATTCCTGTATTTATCAACGGAATAAAGGTTTGTCGCATCAACAAATTTTATGCTTTCATTATCATGGCTGAATACGACAAGATATATGGGAATAGCGGTATAAGCCAACAGGTTGCCGGGCAATGCTATAACGGTATCGACCTTCCCTTTATTAATTAATATCTTTCTTATGTCCTGATGAATATCGCTGTAAAGCGGACTTCCGTTTATGAGCATTGCAAACTTTTCATATTCCGTATTTTCAATGATATCCAGGGCAAAAACCAAAGATGAATCGGCAGATCTGATATGGTTTTTGTAAACGGATTTATCGAATTTCAGTTCTAAAACATATTCCAGTTTTTCACCCGACATTTTCATGTTCATAGGCATATTCATAAAAACCTTATTGGCGTTAAATTTGCTTAAATCATAGCTGAGGACGTCCCTTTGCTTTATGTTTTCAAACGGCAGGTCAAACAAATCGAGCAAAATGCACGACAGCATATAATTTTCCGGATCTATTTCGATTCCGGAGATATCGGACTTTTTGGACGCCTCCAATAATGTTATTCCTATCCCCGAGCCCACATCCAATAATTTATCTTCCTTCTCCAAATCCAAAAGTTCCAACGACAGATCAACAACCGACTTTACCGTGGTATTTTCAGATCCGCTTCTCCTGCCGGCATGTTCGGAAAGTTCACTTATGATTTCAATGACTTCATCCAATGTGAAATCTTTAAAATTATTAAAGTATTCAATGTAATTGTTTACGTCCTCGTAAACGGCTTTTAAACTGAGTCTGATATTTTTATCTTCAAATTTATTCAAAATCCGGTCAAAGGAGTTTGTCTTCAGCTTCCTGTTTAAATAATAGATGATTATAAATTCACGGTAATAGTTTTCGGGAACCGTTCTTTCTCTCAGCATGTTTGCTATTTCATAAGCGATATTATTTGCCATACAAATCCTCCAAAAATTTTATATAAAAACAGCTTATCCTTGTCGTGGTTTAATTATACCACAATAAAAATATTTGTCAAGGTTTATTTAAACCATTGGAAATAATTTCGCTTTCTTCCGACCCTGCTCAATAAAACGGAGAAATGGAGTTTATGAAGATTAAGTTTTTAATTTCGGTCGTGTTGTTTTATTTAATCAATTACGGTCTCTGGGACTATATAGTTCTGTTTCATAACATAAGTCCCGAATGGGCGTCCTTTTATGTCACACTGATTTTAGTTATCATTATCGGTCTGCTGCACGGCAAACGAATTCTCGACAGTTTCAGAGCAGCGAAAGACAGATTTAAAAAACCCCTGTTTTTAATCAAAAGTATCGTTCTCCCCATGTTGATAGGATATGCCGGATCTATTCTGCTCACCTATCTTGCGACTGCCCTCTTTAAACTGGATATACTGCCCCAAAACACTGAGAATATTAAACAGGTGCAGGACACCATACCGCTCGCCCTCACCTTCCTGATGATGACCGTGTTCGCTCCGATAATTGAAGAGTCGGTTTTCAGAGAATCCTTTTTAGCTTGGGTTGACAGAAAAAAGCGTCCTCTGTTTTACATCATGACAACATTATCAGTCATTTTTTTCGCCGGAATTCATGTCAATCCATTTGATTTAGCGGATTTGGTATCCGTTTTCTACTATCTGCCGTTATCGGCCGCTCTGACATACATCTATTTAAAGAATGACGGAGAGGTTGCGACATCGATAGTCGCCCATTCCGTCACCAATCTGTTCGGGTTCATTTTTATGTTGGTCGGTATGTTGTAGATTCTTTTTTACGCAAGCGGGTATCCGTACAAAAGACAAATCAACAATATAGGAATAATCAACGGAGATGATAAAACGCGTTTTAAAATTTGTAGGAAAAGCTCTGCTGATAATACTTATATTATCGGCGACGGTTGTTTTAATAAGTTATATAAATCACCGAATTCGCCTTATAAATGAAGAAGAGAGATACTCCCCCATAGGCCGGCAGGTCGAGGTCAACTTGCATCTGATGAACGTGTATTCCGAAGGCAGCGGGAATATTTCCATCGTTTTTATGTCCGGAGGAGGCACCTGTTCCCCGGCGCTTGATTTTAAGACGATTTGTTCAAAACTGAGCGATAAATACAAGGTAATCGTCATTGAAAAGGCGGGATACGGTTTCAGCGAAGACGCCGATGTTCCGAGAGATATAGACAGCATTCTTTCGGAATCAAGGGAAGCACTTATATTGTCCGGCCATGATGGGCCCTACATTCTGGCTCCCCACTCCATGTCGGGAATAGAGGCTCTTTATTGGGCGCAAAAATACCCCGACGAGGTTTCGGCAATTATAGGACTCGATATGTCTGTGCCGAAAGCTTACGAAGAACTGGATATAAATCTGCCTCTCATGCGCCTGTTCTCCTTCGCCTCAAAAGCCGGCATCACCCGTCTGATTCCGGGAATCTCCGAAGGGGACGCGGTAAAATACGGGACGCTCTCCGAAGAGGAAAAGAATTTATACAGCATGGTCTTTTTTCGCAGAACCCTCACTACCGCGATGATGAACGAAATAAAGGAGATAAAAAACAACGCAAAAACGGTTTCCGAAGGCGAAACCGTCGATATCCCGGTTTTGATATTTTCCTCCAACGGAGAGGGCACGGGGTTTGACGAACAAAGCTGGAATAATCTCCACACCGACTTTATAAATTCAATCCCCAACGGGGAAATGATAAAAGTAGACTCCCCCCACTACCTCCACAATCACGACTTTGAACTGATTGCAGAAGAGATGAAAATTTTTATTTCGGAATTGGAAGATTAAAATTTTTGGAATATTTAAACGGGACGAAATTTCAAATCTTCGTCCCGTTTTTTGTCTGCGGTGTTTTTCTATAATACTTAAAAAAATATATCGTTATATGCATTTTCGGTGCAGCTGAAAGAATGTTTCCGATTCATTCCGCAATAACAAAAGGGTATTTACCGCATGGTTTCAAAAATGGTATCCTAAAAAGGTGGCGCGCGGCGCATAATATCAGTATCTTAAACGCGAAAAATGTTTCGGCTTTTTTTGATATAAATCAATATCGATTTTTAAACTCGGGGTATTCGGATGAAAGAGAAAACGTATAAAACCGATTCGGGCGGTATCCGTTATTGGATAAGTATAATTGATGCCGATATGGTGACGCTTGTTCTTCTTCCCGGTCTTACTGCGGATCACAGACTGTTTGAAAAACAAATTGAATATTTTGAAGGCAAATACAATCTTTTTGTATGGGATGCGCCCGCACATGCCGCTTCGCGTCCGTTTGAATTTAATTTCGGTCTGATGGACAAGGCGAAGTGGTTAAAGGAAATACTTGAACGAGAAAATATTAAAAGTCCCGTAATCGCAGGTCAATCGATGGGCGGGTTTGTGGGTCAGGCTTTTTCGGAACTATATCCGGAAGTATTAAAGGGTTTTATAGTTATCGATTCCACCATGATGCAAAAGAAATATGTGAAACGTTGGGAACTATGGCTGCTTAAAAGGCAGGAGTTTTTCTTTTCATGCTATCCGTGGAAATTGCTGTTGAAATTAATACCAAAAGCGGTTGCGGAGACCGAATACGGCAGAAATCTTATGTATGAGATGATGATGGAATACGACGAAGACAAAAGAGGATTCTGTAAATTAGCCGGTCACGGCTTTAAAATTTTCGCAGAGGCGCTGGAAGAAGATTTGCCCTACGCCATAAACTGTCCCGCTCTGTTGATTTGCGGAGAAAAGGACAGGGCGGGTTATGTTGTCAAATTCAACGAAATGTGGCATAAAGAAACCGGCATCCCCATAGAGTGGATAGAAAATGCGGGTCATAATTCAAATACCGACAAGCCGGAGATTGTAAACGGGCTGATAGATAACTTTATTAAAAACAATGTTTGATTGTCTGTGTATATCCGCCGATTTTTAGGGTTGTATTTGGGAGTCTCGGGGTTTTTATCCAATGTTTTTTAATGCGGAAGAAAACAAATTAAATCTTACCGGTCTGCAGATGGATTATATTGCCTTTGGCAAAGGCGGAAAGCCGCTAGTTATGATACAGGGATTGAATACACGAGGCATAAAGGGCACATCAAAACTTCTTGCCTATACCTACCGCATCTTTGCAAAGGACTATAGAGTCTACCTCTTTGATCGTCGTGCAGGTATTTATGACGGCATAACTGTGAGAGATTTTGCTGCGGATACTGCTATGGCGATGGATGCGTTAAATATTAAAAAGGCCGATGTATTCGGTGTATCTCAGGGCGGAATGATTGGACAGTATCTCGCCATTGACCGGCCGGATCTTGTAAATAAACTGGCGCTCGCCGTAACCCTTTCCAAAAACAACGATACCGTCACAAATGTTATAAATCACTGGATTGATGCGGCAAAGCGCGGCGATATGAAACACCTCGTTTCGGATATGGCGGAAAAGATGTATTCAAAAAAATATCTTAAAAGATATCGAATATTGATGCCGCTATTGACTGTCCTCCAAAAACCGGAAGATGCAAATCGCTTTATTGCTTTAGCAAAAAGCTGTCTCACCTGCAATACCTATTATATGTTAAACAATGTACGGTGCCCCGTGTTTGTGATAGGCGGCGGACAGGATAAAGTTGCAGGCATCGGGTCTTCTGAAGAAATAGCCGACAAACTCGGCTGCAAAAGGTATATATATAAAGAATTGGGGCATGCAGCATATCAGGAGGCGAAAGATTTCAATAAAAGAGTGTATAATTTTTTCAAAGAATAATAAGTTCAAAGCCAGTCCGTAGCGTTTTTATATTCGTCATATGAAAAGAGAGGGTTTATGAAAAATTTTAATACATCCTTAATACTCGATATCCTTATTTTGGTCGGCATAATAGTGACTTTGGTCATATCGATTGTTATAGGAAGAACAAGCACCGTGTTTATCACATTAATTCTGCTGGGAATACATGGCAATTCTTTTTATAGCAGACATTTCCGCAAATAATTTAAGGGAACAAATCTCTTGATTATTTGTTTTATGATCTCCGTTCGAGAAAACCGGAGCTTTTAAAAAACTCATAAATCTTGCAAAGACAGTCGGTTTGTACGCGGATTTGCAAAAATTAAACTTGAATTTACATAAAAATAAATTCAAGTTTACTTATTAGTGCTTTAATTAAAGTATTTAACCTGCAGAATTATCCGTTGGAAAAGTCATCCGGGCGGGTTTTAAAAGAGACTGTCATTTGAATACGGAAAGAGATGAGTTATGAAAAAATCAAAAATAACCTTACTTCTTGATATCCTGTTTATCGGCATCATAATCGCCAATCTGATTTATGCAATTATCGACGGGAGATCGTTGGCAATTCTATTGTCTACGGCAACGGTTATGCTTTACGGCGTTAATTTTGCAAAAAACTATTTTTTTAAAAAAGATTAATATTTCTTTTTCACTCCCGTTTGAACTCCGTTTGAGAAAAAAGGTCTTAAGAGTTCGGACGACAGATTTAAACAATCGCGGGGACAGTATATGAATTTCGGGTTTTCGTATGTCGGTCTTGTATTTCTCCTCATGCTGACGGTGCCGAACATTATATGGACGAAAAATCAGCCGAAGGATTATGAAAAATACGTCATCAAGGAAAACAAGGTGCTTTTGGCGTTTGAGAGAATCGGACAGATTCTCGTTTCCTGCACGGCGCTCATCTTTTCCGACTTTAATATAAAGCCCTGGTCGGATTGGTCGTGGTGGCTGGTTGTTGCATTTTTATTGATGCTGATTTATGAAATTTACTGGATCAGGTATTTCAAAAGCGAAAAGACCATGCGGGACTTCTACAGCAGTATCCTCGGAGTGCCCGTTGCCGGCGCAACCCTTCCGGTTGCGGCTTTTTTTCTTTTGGGAATTTACGGCAAGAACATACTGATGCTGATTTCCATCACAATCCTCGGAATCGGACATATCGGCATTCATTTGATGCATAAAAAGGAGATAGAATCCCCGCAATAGAAATCCTGTTCAGATAAACGACATCCTCTCCGCCGTTTTTAAGTATTCAAAAATCCCGGAGGAATATGTTTTATGCAAGAGAACAAAGTTGCAAAGATACAAATTTTAAGAACGCTCTCCCTTGTCTGGCTTGCCTGGTTTATAGGAAATCTCTGCGCAAATGCACTTTTTTATCTTGGAGCAGAGTTTAAAACTCAACTGCCGGTCGATCTTCAATCTGTCACATATCACTGGGGCACTCTCATATACTTTCTGACCGTCGCCATAGTCGGAATCGCTTCAAGCCATTACTTTATAAAGAAATGGAGGTTACCGGTAAGTCGGTCGCCGAAAAAAATCACCCCCGCATTTGTTGTCTTCAGTCTGATTTTTTTTGCAGCCTTCGTCGGTTTGGGAATTATGGCAATAAGCGAGGGAGAGCAGCTCTCATTGAGCGGGGTCTTCTCAGGGGATTTCACCTATCTCATCTCCCCTCTCGTCCTGCTAATACCTACTATGATAGCCTACACGCTCATGTGGTACGGTCTGTTCCTTCAGGGCTTAATCAGGGTGTTCGGCGATACCGCGATCGGAAAGATACTTTCAGTTCTGGTGACATCTTTTGTTTATTCCATATATCACTTTGCGAGCATAAATGAAATCCACAGTTTTTCCGCAATGACCGAGGAGATTCTGATAACCTTCGGCATCAGCGTCGTAATCGGGGCTTATGTTCTGATCTTCAAAAGTCTGATTATAACTTTCATTGCCAATCTGGCGCTGAACTTTCTTATTTTCTCACCCGTCGAAACCTTTCACACTTCGCCCCAAAACTGGATTTATTCCTACACCGTCGCGCTTCTGCCTCTAATCATCTATAACTTCACGAGGAAAAAGCCGGGTACGGATATATAAGGGAAACCTGTTATGCGGCTTCCTTTTCGGTTTTTCTGTTCATTCTCCTTGCGATAAGATACAATTTTATCATCCGGAAAGAATGGAAAAGATTTTTTAATCGGGTTGCAGACGGGAATGAAAAAAATACTCATCACAATCGGAAAGGTACTGATATTTTTTGCGGGATGGGCGGTTCTGCTTTCGGCGGGAATGTTCCTTATTCCCGATTCTTTGGACGCCGCGATTTGGCGGTTTTTGTCCGAGCTTATCCCCTTTTTGTCGGTCGTCATCTTCACGGCGCTCTTTTGGTTAATTGAAAAGAGGCGGATAAAACTGAACATTCTGCTCTCCCCTCTCAAAAGCGCCGTTACAGGTATTTTGGCCGGTGTTATATGGATAGGAACCGCGGCTGCGGTTTTGATATTGTCGGGGACGATGAAGATTGTTTCATATAATTCCGTACCCATGTTGTGGCTGTGGGCTCTTTCGGTTTTTATCAACTCGGCGATGCAGGAACTTCTCGCAAGAGGATATCTGTATCAGATGCTTAAAACCGATTACAATGTCGCCGTCGCGGCAATAATAACCACCGCATTGTTCACCTTTATGCACGGCGGAGTGTTTGAGGCGGGGGTTATTCCGGTAGTCAATGTCCTGACCATGAGTTTGCTGATGACGATTGTGCTTGAATATACCGGTTCCCTGATTGCCCCTATGATAATGCACTTCATCTGGAATTTTACCGGGGGAATTATATTGGGCGGAGTGGTGTTGGCGGATGATTATCCAAATCTTTATGCGGTCGAGTTCAGCGGAAATATATTGCTGACCGGAGGCACTCCGAAGATGGAGGGCAGTATAGTCGTCCTGATTTTAAATATTCTTCTTATTTTTGTTTTTGCCCTTTTGAATAGAAAGAGCAAGCGGAAAACT
>JGI24710J26742_10002209_pt1 | contig 17346 bp, 14 predicted proteins | sample BioPla2DNA2_FD_26742 | JGI IMG/M metagenome (IMG submission 26742) | reverse complement strand
GAGAAGGTAGTGGCGAGGAGAAGGTAGTGGCGAGGAGAAGGTAGTGGCGAGGAGAAGGTAGTGGAAGAGAAGGGTGCTTACATTCTTGAGTCCGGTCATGAGCATGCTTCCAGACTGTTACGGGAGCGACTATACTACCGTCTCATCTCTCCGGCCATCTTCTCCCCTCTGGCACCTCTACTCGCACATCTGCATCACCCTCTCCGATTCATATCGTAGCATAATCTCGCTGGTTCTCCCCCGGGACTGTACCCGGCTCAGATCGATCAGCCGCAGATTATCGAATTTCCGGAGACGCTTGAAGACGGCTGAGTAACTGGCCTTCGATTCGATGCTCATTTTAGCGTAGACTGCACCGGAGATCAGGGGTTCGCGCTGGTTCCGCGACATCTCAGCGATATTTCGGAGCAACAGGCGTTCATCTGCTGAGAGGTTTCGAATCATGCAGGCGAGGTGAATATGTTTTGCCTCCGCATAGGCGGTCGTGACATCCTCCTCAATGACCTCGGTGCGGGCGTCATGCTCAGCGTTCAGCGCAGCCCGTTTCACCAGATCCAGTCCCACCCGCACATCACCGGACTCCATCGTCTGGTTAACAACGCAGTTCAGTACTGCTTTCGGAAATACGCCAGGATAGAGGCCGATCCGAATCCGATCCTGGAGAATGCCTTGAATTTCTTCTGCATCATAGGGAGGAAAGTAGATATCCGATGGACGGAACGGTGAAGTGACCCACGGGCTCAGTTCACTGGCGAGATCAAGACCCATGTCGCTGACTATCGCGAAGACCGAGACCCGGGCACCGGGATAGTCCTGGTGGAGCCGGATCAGGGAGTTGATGACGTCACCGAGCACATCGTTGTAGTGGAGCAGGTTCGCATCATCCAGACAGACGATCAGACTCCTGTCCTCCTGCTGAAGAGCGCCACCGATCGCGTCTATCACTGACCTGAGAGAGACCCCGGTGCGTGCCGGAGCATGTCCAATGAGCGCTGAATAGATCCGGGAGAATACTGCGTGCCGTGTCCGGTCGTTCTGACAGTCCACGTAGACCGGCATAATCTTCGTTGTGGTCTGCTCGAGTTCGGCAAAGACCCGGAGCACGCTGGTGGTCTTCCCGGTCCCGGGCAGGCCCCTGCAGATGGCAGAGAGAGCACGCCCACCCCTGAGTGCAGGGCGGATCTGGTAGGCAAGGTCGTCGAGCTGGCTTTCGCGGTACTTGAAGAGTTCTGGAACATAGTCAATCTCGAAGACATCGATGTCTCGAAAGAGCGTCTGATCTGACATGAGGAACCGCTTTTTCATACCTAAAGCGTATAGAGAGTGGCTATATATACGCAAATCGGGTGCGGGGTGAAAGTGAAAATGAAGCGCGTTGACGGCTTTTTGCGTATTGGCAGATTATAAGAGAGAATTCACCGTGCTCTGTCAGCTACCAAGCATCTTCACCAGCACCGCTACCACTCCGCCGACGATCCCGCCGGCCCCGGCACTGAACGCCGAGACCTTCCGCTCCTCGCCGGCCTTCTCCGCTCGCCACGCCTCCAGCGCCCGGATCCGGGCTTCAAACTCCTCATCCCGAGCCTCCATTCGCGCGAGCGCCCGGCAGATCCACTTCACATCCCGGTTCGTCTCATATATAAGCTCTCGGGTAGTCTTCTCTCCTGCCATTGTAATGGAAGATAGGCCCTCAAATGCTAAAAGGATTACCGTAACGTTTATATTCCGGAATTGGAGCCAGGATCTGGCTTTTTGGTAAAGTCAGACTCATATCCTCCGGGGACATACCTTATAGTTGTCTGTCACATTCCCGGGAACTCTGGCAGGCGCAGGAGAAAGAACCATGGCAGACTTCATTGAGAAGACCGTGAACAAAACGGCTGTCCGGGATCTCGCTACCCAGATCCCGAGTGTAGAGAAGTTCGATGACCTCATCGAGAGCGTCATCGATGACAACCCCTTCGGCTGCGTCGAGTACGTCAAGAACGGCGTCGAGATGCCGGCAGTCTGCCGGCACAGCGAGCACTACACCGCAAAGGTGAACTTCATCAACGCCGGCAAGAAGGTCGGGACGGCCTCGCTCCAGTCCCCGACGATCGCTGCGTTCAACGCGAACGCCAGCGCGATGCTCGATAACACCGCGATCGCAACCGCGATGGGGGGCACGGCTCACCGTGACCCCGCGAAGGAGACCTACTACTGCCAGCTCAAGTGCCACGATCCCTCGGGCGATGACTACTACGTCACCTTCACCCGGAAGACCGTCCGGCTCTCATCCTACCAGGATGACAGCATCCTCGACGCGATCGAGGAGTGGGCTGACGCAGTATCCGAACTGGACTGAACCGGAGAGGAATATCCCTCTCCCGGTTTTTGTGGTGAAACTGAATGCACGCTTCGTGTCGTTGAAAAACTTCTTCTTGTTCAGGAAAAACCGGCCCCCGCTGGTCCAGGGATTGCTTGCAGATCCCTGGATCGGGGGTTTCAATTTTACAGAGCCTTCGTTACGTTACCGAGAAGAATTGGTGCTATGGTTTTGAGGTAGAGCATCCATCGGGCTCACTCTCCGCCGTTCGCTACTCCAGATTGTCGAAAACCCCGGGATCGTGGCTCCATCCCCCGATAGGTACCGGTGAGAAAAGTTCAGAGAGATATTCAGGAGATCAGATGAAATCTATTTGAGGTATCCGCATCTATAATATCGTATTGAGAGGTGATGAGCGATGGCAAAACCAATCGAACTCGGGCTTACCCTTGAAGGCGAAGATGCCCGGCGTTTCCATGAATACATGGAGAGGCCCACCTATACCGACGACGCACGGAAACTGATCCGGTTTGCGGCGCAGAGAGCACAAAATCATTCGTTTACAACCGGGGTTGTAAACACTTTTGTACACAAAAAATCCTCACAATAGCGGCCAATATCAAAGCAAAGGCGGTAACCAGAGAATCAAAATTCTCGTTTACACTCCCCCCAGGAACATAAGAAGACCCGCACGCCGGCGAGCACCTCTGGCGAAAGACCACTGCATGAAAGCCGCAATCCCTGTGTCAGCCGGCGTCCCCTCCCTCAAAGTGCGGCGCAGGCCGGCCTCGGAGCAATCATGCTGGCGGCGAGGAAAGAACCACTCTCTTCAGGACTGAGGACAGCCAGGCGATTGGGCATGTGCATGGATTATATACAATGAATGAGCAGTAGATTGTACACGCGCTGAATGAAGAACTCCAATACCCATATCTGCGTATCTGATTGATACGTACTTGCCAGAAGTCCTCACAACTGGTGAAGGAGAAAGATAGTCAAATTCCGTTGTATCTGGTGGATGAGATGAGAACCTTGTACTTTGAAAAGAAATATGGTGTGAATATCAAGGATTTCAAATCAACAACTGAAATTGATCAGGTAATCGAAAAAAGTCTGGGGAGGAGTTTAAAGCTTACGCGGTGTGAAAACCCCCTTGTCAATCATGGTGGCTGTGTATTCAAATTAAGAGAATATAATATTGAAGAGTACCTAAATCGGAAATTCCATTGAGGATTACTGATTTTAATGGCCTCTTTTGATGAATTTCTTGACCTGTATACGGGCGAATTTTTACCAGCATACTCAGATCTCGTGGCATACCTTGCAGATAAACCCGCTGGCATGCTACTGGACATCGAAGCCACCTTTAGCCATTTAATGGTATATCTCACTATTCGCACCGATGATCCAGACGCCGCTCAAGAAAACCTGGATCGGGCGTATAATCACATGATAAGGCTGATTTTAGACTGTCATAAACACTTATGGGTAGTAGTAAGTGAGCAGATAGATCAAATATATCGGGATGATTTGAAGAGAAAATTTACCATAAATACGCCCGAGCATGTATTCATCGAGAATTACCACCGATTTAAGAAATCTGCGATGGAAGCAAGAAGACTTGAGACGCAACAGATCGGCAGAGATCACCTCGGCGCGATTGAAAAATATCGAGAGACCACCAAATTAGGATTGGAAATGTTAGCGAATTTCGATCCAGATAAAATGCGACATTATAATTTATTTTCCATCAAGAACCTTCTCAAAGAGCACGGATTTGCGATACTGGTTGGGGGTCTAATTGGTGGAGTACTTGCTACTCTTCTATGCAAAGCTCTTGGAATATAAGTTTTTATACCAGACAACTATGGCCTCGATCTCACAGCCGGTGCGAGTATCATGAACACACCGACTTCCGGATTGCGGCGTTCACGCCCCCCCGCTCCACTTTCAATCTATCTGCGGCCACCTATCATCAACCAAACCCCAAACAATATGTGACAAGTTCTACCCTCCTCCGCCACGACGAGACTCTACGTTGTGAACTCCAAAACGTATCGAGCCTGCTTCATCTCAGACCTCCTCCGCCACCAGGACGCCCGGGCTCGGGAACCTGCCAGGCTCTTCCGCCGGCCCTTCGGGGAGACCAAACAGACCACCACATGAAAGCCGCAATCCCCGCGCCAGCCGGCATCCCTCCCTCAAAGTACGGCGCAGGCCGGCCCCAGGCTACAGGAGCGCCCGGAACTCGTCGACGGTGATCCCGGCCTGAAATAGAATTGTCTGGAGAGTTTTTGGTGCAAGAGTATTTTCAGAATGCACAGGAACGGTCACGATGACATCACGCATAGCATGGTGAAGGTAGTGATGACTTCCCCGGACGCCAACCACTTCGAACCCGGCTTTCTTGAGGGCTCTTGGCCACCTTCACGCCGGCGGTTCCCGGAAGTCTCATACCCTCGCGTTGGTTGTGTTCAGGGGGACAGAGATCTCAACCGGGATCGGTTTGCCGAGTTTTTTGGCCACCTCGACGTATCCTGCAATCGCCTCCTCGATATGCGCCAGCGCCTCTTCCCGGGTAGACCCCTCGCTGATACATCCCGGAAGGGATGGTACCGTTACGGTATACCCTCCATCCTCATTCTGCTCCATAAGAACGGTATAACGGAGACGAGTCTCCGACAATCGAATCCCTCCAGTGGAGAGGTAGTTCTTGAGACCATATAGGGATTATGGAGGAACTTTGCAGTCGGTGCGAGCTCCTCCGGGATCAGCCCGAGAGTCTGTTCGCACCCGGACAGAGGGGCTTTCTGACCAGGGCATGCACGCCGGTGGTGAGAGCCTGCTTCGCGGTCTCGAAGTGGCAAAGGGCCGGCACCCTACAGTCTTTCGCCGCGGCGAGCCACGCCGGCCAGGGGCACGGAGGGGATGGCCGGCAAGGTGCCGGGGAAGGTTTCCATGAGGAGGTCGAGGTCAGTGATGCTCCCCTCTACAAACTCCACCCGGGAGATCGATCACCACCCTCCGCCGGCGCTCATCGTCGGTTTTTCTCGGCTAACCAGTGCCAGAATTTCCGCAAATTGAGAGGGAAATAGAGTATTATTCCTGTGACTCACGGGCCCGCTCTTCTCGTTCCGCCCTGATTCCCATGCATCCGGCCCATGTACGATCGCTAGCGAAAAACTTCGTGGGAGGGGGTGGTGATACCCGATCTTTTGAGCGCCGGGATGCGGTCAGAATCCTGGATTCACCGCTCCGGTAGGCGGGATCAAACCGCAATAAATATCCTCTGTGGGGCCATATCGGAATGTATAACTCCCTTAGAGTCAGTTTATGAGCATTTGAAGGGTTCTCTGGTCGACCCTGGATGGATGTTCATCAATCCGACCCTGGATGGATGTTCATCAATCCGACCCTGGATGGATGTTCATCAATCCGACCCTGGATGGATGTTCATCAATCCGACGTATGGTGAATTCCTGAGTTCAAAACATGCTCTAAATATGTTATCAGGAAGACCACGCAAAAGATTATCCACAGTTTATCGAGAATAATTCCCCAACAAATCGGCAATAGGAGGCCGGATGTTCTTCCGACCATACTCAATACAGAAGGAGATAGAGTGATCGCAGTCCTGGCAGACGTCATCTATGAAGATCGGGCGCAGCAGGTGACCTGGCGAGGTGTAAGCATACCCGATGGGGGTGCATTCGAGTCATTCATAGGTGATAATGTTGCCTCCCGCCTCCACGATAAAGAGGGAAAAATGCAGTTCGAATCACATTTACGAGGTCTCGCAAAGACAAACTTTGCTCAGGATAATCTCAAACAAATTCTTTCTGCTACAATCCCTGAAGAGCGTAAGTGGGCTATTGGAGAGGCTTTTGCCGAAGCTTATTTAGAGAGCCGGCACAATATCACCTGGCCCTGGAATATGGAAAGGGATAAGCGATCGCCAAAAGCAAGCCTTCCTGGTGCGGATTTGATCGGGTTTGAGGTACTACACAAAGAGCATGTTCGACTCGTTGTTGGTGAAGTGAAGACATCAAGCGAAGCAAACGCTCCGCCGGGTGTAATGTATGGTCGAGGCGGTATGGTGCATCAGATCGACAACATCGCAAGCAACCCCGGGCTGATCTGCAAAATACTGAACTGGCTCCTTTTTCGTTGCAAGGATACAGAGAACGAACATCTCTTCAATGTTGCAGTAGCGCTCTATCTTGAATCCGGAAATAAAGCGGTCACCCTGTTTGGTATATTGATCAGGGATACCTCTCCCGACCAGAAAGACCTGAAAAACAGGGGGGCTGCACTTGCAAAAGTGCTCCAGCACCCGACAATATGTCAACTGATTGCAATTTACCTGCCCTGTACTATTCCAGATCTTGTAGATCGCGTAGCGAGGTGTGAATCATGAGCCACCGGCTGCTGGATATACTGGGAGATACAAGGGCGCAGGCCTTAAAACAGGCTGAACATATTCAGGTTCACCGTGAGTTTCAGGATACCCGACCTGACGCTGATGAGGAGATTATCCGCCACGCTGCCGAAGTACTGGAGATAGTGGTTCTTGACCTCCTCCTCGATAATGCACCTGACAATGATAACAAGTCCAGAGAGTTACAACGTGCAGCAGCTGACTCCTTCCGGCTCCGCCGGGTTTTACCCCGACCAGATGACCCAATCGAGGCTGCAACATTTTTACTGCACACCAGCGCGCTCGCCGTAATCGGGGATATGGGTGCAGATGCTGCGAGGATGTTGCGGGAAGAAGAGTGGCCGGAGCTACCACTGGAGTCGAGCGACTGGGGCAGACGCACCTGGGCAACCATCCTTGATGTCTGGTTACGATTGATCCGTAAAGACGGCTGGAGAGATCGAGATAGGGTTCTGGAGAGGGTTTCTGCGCTGCGCGACTCACAGGCAGAGTTTGAGAAGAATTATCTGGATAACGTAGAGCCGATCAAGGCCAGATCCTCCGCGCTGGAATTGATTGGGCTTTACCACCTTGCTAAAGCCGCCGAGATCTTCGCCTTATTCACCACCGATGGTGTGGTTGATGGAAAATACCAGATCCAGGGGATGCTTGATACACACTTTGACCGTGCCCTTGCCGTATGCGAGCATTCACAGATGTTCAGGCTGGAGCCACTAACCCATATCCTTGTTGCGTGTTCATCCAGGATGGTGGACAATTGTATCTGGACTGTTACACGAGCCGTTAATTCGCGGGTAACACAATTTGTAAAAACGCTAGTCGACCGGGGGCGCGGCGACCGCGCAATTTTTGATGTACTCCCTCCCCAGCGTCGCGCCCTTGCTGAAAAGGGCTTGCTTGGTTCCAGCCGCCGCGCAGTCGTGGTCAGCCTGCCCACATCCAGCGGTAAGACCCTGATCGCAGAGTTCCGTATTCTTCAAGCATTGAACCAGTTCGACCGGGACCGAGGGTGGGTAGCCTACCTCGTTCCTACCCGCACACTTGTGAATCAGATCACGCGGAGATTACGGCGCGACTTTGAGGCTCTCGATATCGTCGTGGAACAGGTCAGTCCAGCCCTGGAGGTTGACAGCATCGAATCTGAGATGCTACAACAACACGATACTGAACTGGAGTTTCGGGTACTGGTAACCACCCCGGAGAAACTGGATCTTATGCTCAGGCAGGGTTGGGAGGAAAAAATTGGCCGGCCACTGACCCTTGTTGTTGTAGATGAGGCTCATAACATCCAGAACACACATAGAGGATTAAAGCTCGAACTGCTTCTTGCGACCATTAACAACGAGTGTGTCCATGCACAATTCCTGCTATTAACACCATTCATCAGTAATGCACGCGAAGTTGCGGAGTGGTTAGGCGGTCCCAACTCCGATGATATCAGCCTCGCGGTTGATTGGCAACCTAACGATCGGGTCATCGGAATTGTTCAGCCGGAGAAAGGCGAAGTTCTAAGAGGCAGGAGCTTTGATTACCGGCTCCGTATGGAGACCATCCAGACAACAAGGAATACGCTCTTTGTGGACGACCTGCTAACCATACCGAAGAATACTGAGATAGCCTCGACCTACAGCAAGGTCTCAAGTCTTACTGCGCTGGCTGCCGTGACCGCACAAGAGTTGCACAAACGAGGCCCTGTGATCGTGATGCATATGCGGCCCGATCTGGTCTGGTTACTGGCTGAACGGCTTAAGATCGAGAGTAACAAATTGCCAGGGCCAACAGAGAAGATTAAACTCGTTCAGGACTTCCTGCGCCTCGAATTTGGAGATAGTTTTCCTCTGATCGACCTGTTAGACTATGGTATTGGTGTCCACCATGCGGGCTTATCTGATGATGTCCGGGCACTGATGGAGTGGTTGTTCGAAGAGAATCAGCTGAAGTTTCTCGTCGCTACCACAACGATTGCCCAGGGTGTGAATTTTCCAGTAACCGGCGTGGTAATGGCCTCGCACCAATATCCATATGGTAACGACATGCCACCAGAAGATTTCTGGAACATTGCAGGTAGGGCAGGGCGAATCGATCAAGGCAGGCTCGGGATTGTGGCATTGGTTGCAAAAGATCCTTCAAAAGCAGATAGCCTTCGTGGTTTCGTTCGTGAACAAGTTCGTGACCTTGATTCTGCTCTTATAAGTCTGGCAAATGAGGCAGGTAACATGCTCCTTGATCTCAAGGGGATCGTTTATAGAACCCCGGAATGGTCCACCTTTGTCCAATACTTAACCCATTCTTACTACCAGATGGGGCAGCCGGAAGAGTTCGCAGATGAGATTGAACAGATCATGCGCAGCACTTTTGGGTTTGAGAAGCTACGGAATCATGATTCAGCGCTGGCAAACCGCCTTCTTGAGGGAGTTCATAGTTATACTGAATACCTCCAGAAACCAGGCCAACCACTAAAATTAGTTGACAGTACGGGTTTTTCCCTTCAAAGCATTCGTGAAGTGCTCTCCGCTGCTAATAAAGGAGGCTTCCGGGACTCAATGTGGAACCTGGAGACAATATTCAGTCCTGAAAACCAGGATCTGCAGGGGATGGTGGGATTTTTATTTGGGGTTCCAGAATTGCGTGAGAGTTTTAAGACAGTTACGGGTGGAGAGAGCCCTGACGGGGAAAAACTTGCACTGATCATCAAAGCCTGGGTTAATGGTGACCCTATACCTGATATTGCCCGCCGTTATTTCATGGACGAGGGCGGTGATATGACAGCGGCGATGACAAGGTGTGGGAAGAATCTTTTTGGAAACCTGACAAATACCGCTGCATGGGGCCTTGGAGCCCTGTTATCAATAACCGGGAGCAACCTGCCGGAGGATCAATTGGAATCACTGAGAAACTTACCGTCTCGTGTCTATTATGGTGTCAATAGCGATGCAGCAATTATTTTACGACTCCTGGGTGTCCCCAGGAGTGCCGCCGCCCCCCTTGCCGCATCAATGGATGAGATTACCCAGAAGCCTCTTAGGGACGTCAGAGCACATCTGCAGAGCATGGATAGGGAGAGCTGGATCCAGGCTCTCGGTCAACATGAAGGCGAAGTCTACTGGAAAACGTGGCGAACTCTGGAGGGTCTTGATTAAGTTGAAGATCTCTGGTAGTGCAGGTTGAACGGGTTTGTTTTCGCATTTCTGATCTGGTGGTGAGGTCACGGTCGGCTTTGAGTGGAGGTACATCCTGGGAGTCATCAAGGATTGAAGAAAGTGAAAGGGAAGTGTCTGCTCCACGTGATCGGCCATAATCTGGGAGTTATCTGCAAGCATGCATCAATCGAGAAGGTCAGGAATCTCACATCAGCGCGAGGAGTGTCATATTCTGTGTCAAGATCTCCAGAAAAAACGTTGGTGACAGCAGAATCAGTATGGGAGAGAGGACCGCGAGCTGGATCATGCCATGAGTGCAGTGAATTTGCTGTATGCGGGCTACAGAATAGGGAACCAGGTTCTGTGGCGGGGATTATATGTGCGTGATCAGAAAAAGGGTTCTGTCACAGCCTCTCTGACGCGGTACTTCTCCTTCTCAGCGCTCCACATCCAGACCGCCGGCTACTCCAGTCAGGCGCGGGCCGGGATCGTCCTCGCCGGCGACCTCCAGGAGAGGATCATGGGGTTTGTGCGGAGAGAAGAGCCGGCCGCGGTCGAGGGAGAACCGGAGGCAGGCGATGCGGTCCTCAGGGAGCTCCGGGCGATCCGGCGGTTGCTTGAGGAGAGAAAAGAGTACACTCTGGAGTATACTACTCACGAGCGCCTTTCCCGGACGAGAATACCCCTACCACCCCCCCGGGGCACTTGAGAGGCGGCAAAAAATATTTCAGGGGTTGCTCTACACCGTCTTCACGAGCGCTGCGACATGCCGGCCAACCTCGCTCGTCTTCTTCGCCCCGCCCATATCCCGGGTCACGAACCCCTCGATGATGCTCTTCTCTATCGCGCTGAGGACCGCCTTCGCCGCCTCGTGCTCGCCGATCTGATCGAGGAGCATCGAGCCCGCCCATATGGTTGCGAGCGGGTTTGCGATATCCTTACCCCGGTACTTCGGCGCCGAGCCGTGGATCGGCTCAAACATCGAAGTCCCGGCCGGGTTGATGTTCCCGCCGGGGGCGAGCCCGAGCCCGCCCTGGATCATGGCCCCGAGGTCGGTTATGATATCGCCGAACATATTCGGCGTGACGACGACATCGAACCACTCGGGGTTCTTGACAAACCACATCGTGACGGCGTCGACGAAGTTAAACTCGGTCGAGACGCCCGGGTACCCGGCGGCAACATCGGAGAATACATCCCGCCAGAGACCGTAGACATCGGAGAGGACGTTTGCCTTGTCGACCGACGTGACCTTCTTCTCCCGTGCCATGGCGGTATCAAAGGCGTAGCGGATCACCCGCTCAGCGCCCGGCCGGGTGATGACGCCGATCTGGTAGGCGATCTCGTCTGCGTCGGTCTCGACATCAAGCCCGAACCTGATCTCATAGAGGTCGCGGATGATCTCAAGATCCTTTTCTTCACGCACACCGGAGAACCGCGAGCCGATACCGACGTAGAAATCCTCGGTGTTCTCCCGGACAACAACGAAATCGACGTCCTCCGGCCCCTTGTTTGCGAGCGGCGTCTCGACACCCTCAAGGAGTTTGATCGGCCGGAGGTTCACGAACTGGTCGAAGTAGAACCGGATAGCAAGTAAGATCCCCTTCTCAAGGATCCCGGGCTTCACCCGCTCATCACCGATTGCGCCGAAGTAGATCGCCCGGAACTTCGAGAGCTCCCGGAGGTCATCCTCGGTGAGGAGTTCGCCGGTCGCGAGGTAACGCTCGGCCCCGACGTCAAACTCCGTCCAGGCGATATCAAACCCGAACCGCTCGCCGGCGGCATCAAGGACCTCGCGGCCCGCCGAGAGGATCTCAGGGCCGATGCCGTCCCCGCCGATCGAGGCTACTGCATGTTGCATATCTCTACCTCATCCAGGTCTCGTGCGTAGGCTACAAGGCCGCCGGCCTCGACGATCGTCTTGAGGAACCCGGGCACCGCCTCGACGGCGAACCGCTTCCCGCTCGCCTCAATGAAGCCCGCATCGAGGTCCACCGTTATCGTATCGCCGTCCCGGATCTCGCCGGCGCCGGCACAGACCAGCGGCAGGAGCCCGGTGTTGACGGCGTTTCGGTAGAAGATCCGGGCAAACGACTCCGCGATGACGACCCGGATGCCGGCCCCGAGGAGGGCGAGCGGGGCGTGTTCACGCGATGAACCGCACCCGAAGTTCGCACCCGCCACCACAATGTCTCCCTCCCGGACGGAGCCCGCAAACTCATCCCTCGTCCCCTCAAACGCATGCTTCGCGAGTTCTGCCGGATCATAGATCGTCAGGAACCTGCCCGGGATGATCGCGTCCGTATCGATATCGTCACCAAACTTCCATACCCGCATACATCACACCTCCCTCGGATCGGTGATCTCACCGTAGAGAGCGCTCGCCGCCGCCGTCGCCGGTGAGGAGAGGTAGACCGAAGCCTGAGCGCTCCCCTGCCGGCCCCGGAAGTTCCGGTTCGACGTCGAGAGTGAGACCTCGCCCGGCGCAAGGAGGCCAAAAGCGCCGCCCATGCAGGGGCCACAGCAGGGCGCCTCGACGAGCGCCCCCGCCTCGACGAACCGCTCGATGAGCCCCGCCCGGAGGGCCTTTAGGTACTCCGTGCGTGACGCCGGGATGATGATCACCCGGACGCCGGCAGCAAACGAATCAGCATCCCCGAGAACCTCGGCCGCATCGGCGAGATCCTCGTAGCGACCGTTTGTGCAGGAACCGATGAAGACCTGGTCGACCTTCGTCCCGGCCACCTCATCCACGCTGACGACATTATCGACGTTGTGGGGGACAGCGACCTGTGGCGCGAGATCACTGACGCTGTAGTGCCGGCGCTCTACATATGTTGCATCACTATCCCCGGCGAGGTCGAAGGGCTCCAGATCCCGGCGTGCGGTGACGTAGTCCCAGGTGGTCGCATCGGGCTGGACGATCCCCGCCTTTGCTCCCATCTCGATCGCCATGTTCGCGCAGGTCATCCGGCCGGCCATATCCATCGAGTGCATGGCCGGACCATCGAACTCAAGCGCCCGGTAGGTCGCACCATCGGCACCGATATCCCCCGCAAGCGAGAGGATCAGGTCCTTTGCCCCGACCCGCCGGGGAAACGTCCCTTCGACCTCGATCCGGATGCTCTCGGGCACCCGGAAGTAGAGCGCACCGAACTTCAGGACAAAACCCATATCGGTCGAGCCGATACCGGTCGCAAACGCCCCCGCCGCCCCGTAGGTGCAGGTATGCGAGTCGACGCCGACGATGATCTCGCCGGGCGCCGCCCACCCCTTCTCCATCACCACCTGATGACAGACACCCTCATGGAGGTCGTAGTTGTGGATCCCCTGCTCCTCCGCAAACCGCCGCATGAAGACGTGGTTCTCGGCCGCCGGAATCGAGTCGGCGGGGACCTGGTGGTCAAAGAGCATAATGATCCGCTCCGGGTCGAATACCTGTTCTCCTCCCATATCACGGAAGACCCGGACCGCCAGCGGGCCGGTGATGTCGTGGACCATCGCTGCATCCACGGGTGCCATCACAACGTCGCCCGCATGGACGGCCCTGCCGCACGTCTGTGAAAATATCTTTTCTGCGATCGTCGCCGCCATGCAGTATCAGGGTAGGGTTAGGCACTCCAGACGTATTTAGTTTGGCAGGGATCCGGGGCCAGAATCCCCGTGCGAGTACCTTATGTGATACCATGTGGAATTACTGAAGAGAAACGATGACCAGCGGACCAACCCCGGCGATGCGGCAGTATTACGCGATAAAGGCCCGGCACCCCGATACCATCCTCTTCTTCCAGATGGGGGACTTCTATGAGACCTTCGGTGAGGATGCCGTCATCGTGGCCCGGGAACTCGATATCGTGTTGACGTCCCGTGGCCGGGATAAGGACGGCGAGCGGATGCCGCTTGCGGGTGTCCCCCTCCACGCCGCCGAGAGCTACGTCGCCCGCCTGGTGGGGAAGGGCTACCGTGTAGCGATCTGCGATCAGGTGGAGGATCCGAAGACCGCGAAGGGGATCGTGAAGCGGGATGTCACGAGGGTGGTCACCCCAGGAACCCTCATCGATCCGGCGATGCTCAAATCATCAGGCGCCCGGTACCTCATGGCGGTCGCCCCCGACCGGAAAGGCGCCGTCGGCCTTGCGTTCCTGGATGTCTCCACGGGAGAGTTCTTCGTCTCTTCGGGCAGCAATGAGCGAAACTACGCAGATATCGTCTCTGAGGTCGTCAGGCATCGCCCGACGGAGACGGTCATGCCGGAGGGGATCGATGGCGACCTCCCCCGGAGGCTTGAGGGACTCGGTGTGCGGGTGAGCCGCTACAGCGCCGGGGCATTCGACCCCGATACAGCGTATACACGTCTCTGCGAGCAGTTCGGGACGACTACGCTTGAGGGCTACGGGTGCGACGGGATGACCACATCCATAGCCGCAGCCGGGGCAGCGCTCCTCTACGCCCAGGAGACACAGCAGTCGGCCCTCCCCCACATCACGGGCATCGCGACCCGGATCCCGGCGGGGAACATGGCACTCGATGCCATCACGCTCCGGAACCTCGAGATCACGACGAACATCCGCGGGAGCAGCGAAGGTAACACGCTTCTTGCCACCCTCGATCTCACCGGGACGCCCATGGGGAGCCGGACGATACGGTCGTTTGTGGTGAGCCCGCTCGCCGGGAAGTCTGCGATCGACGCGAGACTCGATGCGGTGGAGTACTTCTTCGACCACGTCATCGAGAGGCAGGAACTCCGGTCAACCCTCGGCGATCTCGCGGATATCGAGCGTATCGCAGGGAGGATCGCCTACGGGAACGCCGGCCCCCGGGATCTCGTGACACTCAGGGAGTCGCTTGAGCGGATACCGGGTATAAAAGCACTATTCGACGAGAGTTCTCCGGCCCTTCTCGGGGAGGCGCTCGACGCCATGAGCGATCACGCCGGCGCCATCGACCTCGTCGCGAGAGCGATCGCAGACGACCCCCCCGCCCTCGCGAAGTCCGGGGGGATGATCCGGGAGGGGTTTGACGGGAAACTCGATGAACTCCGGAACCTCGCTGCGACCGGGAAGAACTGGATCGCCACATTCCAGCAGCAGGAGCGGGAGCGGACCGGCATCAAGTCGCTCAAGGTCAGCTACAACCGGGTCTTTGGCTACTACATCGAGGTGACAAAACCAAACATACACCTTGTCCCGCCGGAGTACGAGCGCCGGCAGACACTCGCAAACGCCGAGCGCTACACGACCCCGGACTTAAAAGAGAAGGAAGCGATGATCGCGACCGCCGAGGAGCGGCTTGAAGCGCTTGAGGCCGAGATATACGGAGAACTCGTTCGAACGCTTGCGGTACACGTCCCCGGCCTCCAGGCGACCGCCCGGTCGATCGGGCTCCTCGATGTCTATGCGGCCCTCGGTGAGGTCGCCGCCCGCTACGGCTACTCCCGCCCGGTGATCGAGGAGAGTGGCCGGATCATCATAAGGGACGGTCGTCATCCTGTGGTGGAACAAAACCTCCCCGTCCCGTTCGTCCCAAACGACACCGAACTCGACGCCGCCGGCGACCAGATCATGATCATCACCGGGGCGAACATGGCCGGCAAGTCCACCTACATGCGGACGGTGGCGCTCTGTTGCATCATGGCCCAGATGGGGAGTTATGTCCCGGCACGCCACGCGACGATCGGGGTCGTCGACCGGGTCTTCACCCGGGTAGGGGCGTTTGACGACCTCGCATCCGGGCAGTCTACGTTCATGGTGGAGATGCTTGAACTTGCAAACATACTGAACAACGCCACACCGCAGAGTCTCGTGATCCTTGATGAGATCGGGCGCGGGACGAGCACGCTCGACGGATGCTCGATCGCGCGGGCGGTGGTCGAGTTCCTGCACGGAAAGGCGGTCGCCGGGCCACGGACGCTCTTTGCAACCCACTTCCACGACCTGGTCGACCTCGAAGGGACGCTTGCGCGGGTCAAGAACTTCCATTTCGCGGTGAGAGATACCGGAAGCGACGTCGTCTTCCTCCGAAAGATCATCCCCGGCGCGACCGACAGGAGCTACGGTATCCACGTGGCCCGCCTCGCCGGTATACCAAAGAAGGTGACCGACCGGGCGATGACGATCCTCAAAGAGGCGGCGGAGCGGGAATACTCCGGCGGCGGGGCGCGTGCCCCCCGCTACACCCAGATGCTCCTCGTCGACCCCGGTGAAGGGGTTGTGGAGGAGAACCCCGCGGTCAGGGAACTCAAAGCCCTGGACCCGAACGAGATGACACCGATAGATGCTCTAAACGCCCTCTGCCGGCTCCAGAAACTCGCAAACGAGGAGTTGAGATGAAGATACAGATACTCGATCCCGACGTGGCAAACCAGATCGCGGCAGGCGAGGTCGTTGAGCGGCCGGCATCGGTCGTGAAGGAACTCCTGGAGAACGCCATCGATGCGGGGGCATCGAGTATCCTCGTCGAGATCCAGTCAGATCTCGCGGGGATCACGATGATCCGGGTGACCGATGACGGCATAGGGATGAGCGCAGAGGAGGCGGTGCTCGCGTTCCAGCCGCATGCGACGAGCAAGATCCGGGATATCACCGATCTCTCGCAGATCCGGACCCTGGGGTTCCGGGGGGAGGCGCTCGCGAGCATCGCCGCCGTCGCGGAGGTGACACTGGTCACCCGGCCCCGTGACTCAGGCGCACTCGCCGGGACGAGGGTGGTGGTCCGGGGCGGAGAGGTCATAGAGCGCGGCGATGTCGGGGCGCCGGAGGGGACGACGGTGATCGTGAAGAGTCTCTTCTACAACACCCCTGCACGCCGGAAGTTCCTGAAGAGCAGGAACACCGAGCTCGCCCACATATACGGGGTCGCAGAAAACCTCGCGCTCGCTCACGGTGAGGTCTCGATCCGCGTGATGCACAACGGGAAAGAACGGATCTCAACCCAGAGATCGGGCGGGCTCCTGAATGCCATCGCGGGTATATACGGTGCCGAGCTTGCCCGGACTCTCATCCCCATCGATGCAAAGACCCCCCTCCTCCGGATCAGCGGATACATATCCCAACCGGCGGAGAGCCGGGGAAACCCCTCAGGGATCTCTATAAGCATAAACGCCCGGAGCATCACCGCCCGGCAGATCGCCGCCGCCATACGGGAGGGCTACGGAACCCTCCTCCCGCGGGACCGCTACCCGGTGGCGTTCGTCGATATATCTCTGGATACCACTCTCGTGGATGTCAACGTCCACCCGACCAAGCGGGAGGTCCGGCTCTCGCGGGAGTCCGAGATCTTCTCCGCGATCCGGGATGCCGTCGAGGAGACGCTCGCGGGGTGCGACCTCGCACACGAAGTGCCTATCGCGCCGGTGCAGCAGCGGATCACCGCCGATGAGCCCATACCGGCACAACCGGTCGCCGAGCCTGAGGTCGCCTACGCAGGTCACCACCGGGCCCTCAGCCTCTCGGATCGACAGCTCC
>JGI24710J26742_10002208_pt1 | contig 17347 bp, 15 predicted proteins | sample BioPla2DNA2_FD_26742 | JGI IMG/M metagenome (IMG submission 26742) | reverse complement strand
TGTGCGATAGCAGTATCAGATAACCATGAAGACATTATTAACTAGAATAATATCAAAATAGGGAAGTTTTAGACAAAACACAGCACTAGTCCTTCACAGTTTTTTTAGTGATTCTAAGTTCTTTTCTGGACAAGCAGTTATAATAATGCTAATAAAACAAGCTTGAATTTTATAATATCCCATTAAATTAAGGAAAATATTATGAGTAATTACGAAATTGTAAGCTTGGTAGCATCTATATTTGTAGCTGTGTCCTTGACTATTAACTCCTCAAAATGGATGAGAATACTCAACATGATTGGTTGTATATGTTTTGTAACATACGGAATCTTGATCAAGGGCTGGTCGCTTGCTGCTCTTAACACTTATGGCACAGCTATCAATATTTATCACCTTATCAAAATGTCTCGTGAGGCAAAATCTGAAGAAAAAGAAAAAGCAGCTGAATAAAATCCTCTGAAGAGTTTTTTTATTCTCACTTGGACTTTATGTACATGGAGACTATGAGTTTGCAACAGTCGGACAAGAAGAAATCTAGATTATCGGGACCAATTGGTCTGTTTATTGTAGTTTTACTGCTTTTTCTTTTTTCCTTTGCTTTGTTAGCTGTTTTAGTTTCATCAGACTCATTTGCTCTCTATTGTGTTAACAGCTTAGTTGACAATTTGCGCTCTTCAGGGCGAATAGTTGCCTTTGATGCAAAAATCAAAGGCAACTTTGCTGGAGGGCTTACTTTGAAGGAACTTAAAGTTTCCTTGAAAGATTACGATATTACTGCGGATTTTATCTACTTTATTTCCTCTCCTGCGTCAATGCTCTGGAGAGCTCGCCTTCCCGTTGAGGTGAAGGTCGGAGAAGTTATCGTTCGTGCTAAGAAAATCCCGACACCCGCCTTTAACGGCTTGCGTATAGACGAAGCTTCTGTTTTACCTATTCCTCGAGATTTTTGGAAGATCACTTCAGCTCTTGATTTGGATTTGGTTGAAGTTAAAAGAGTGGTTTTTGAGGAAAACATGGGCTTGTTTCTCAGAGCGGCAGTTATAGAGAATTTCAAGTTGGAAGGCCAGCCTTCAGCTCTAAGTAAATTTAATTGTTTCTTTCGTCTTTTGAATCTCTTTGAAGGCACCGAGGGTGGAAAGATTGAAAAAGTCTTAGCTTTGGCTGACTTTAGTGGACTAGCGGAAAGAGATTGTTCTGCTCTTGAGGGACAATTTTCTCTTATGCCTCCAGACAAGCCTGCGAAAGTTCTTCCAGTGTCTCTTCAATTCAATCTTAAAACAGCGGAATTGAGTGCGGTTGTAAGAGATGCTTTGCTGGATTTTGCAGACTATGATTTACAAGCCCTTCTCCTTCATTTTAAAGGCTTATCTGTTCCAGCATTTATAACAGATATGAGAGGCACAACTACTATCGATGGAAGTCTTTTCTTTAACTCCAAAATTGGCTGGAACGCAAATTTTTCAGGCAAACTGGATTCTTTGCTGAATCCTTTTGTACAAAAGTTCGCTAAGATAGCGGTAAACACTGAATGGGCGATTTTGAACAATGTACTTACATTCAGGGAAGCACCTGATGTAGCACAGTTTTTGTCTGGCACCATTGATTTTAACAAAAAGAAAAACAATGTTGCTCTTCGCTATACTTGGAAAGATTTTGAGAGCCAAAAAGATTTATCAATTTTTCCTTTTGGCTCTGCTCCTTTTAAGTCTTTACCAGGACGTTTTCTCAAAAAACAGAGCAACAGTATTTTTATGAATAACTTTGAAATTATGCTCAATATTGCTTACAAAAATAACAGAGGAGATTTGTCTTTGATGTTTCCCTCTGATGGGCAATCCCAAATTTTAGCAACTTATAAAACTGACTGGCTGCCTTATGTGAATAATGGCGAAAACGGTTTATATAAAATGGAAGAGCGTTTAATTATACCCTTGGATGCTTTGAAGTCTCCTGTTAACCAGATGGGAAACTCAATGGTTTTCAGCAACGTTAAAAATCTCAGTAGAATACCTTCTGCTTTTAACAGCATTTCAAAGGGTAAATTAGCAAATCTCTATCCGAAACCTTCTACTTCCTCAGGCTTTACTTATTCTATGACTTGCAGCAGAGAAGGAAACGCGGGTAGATATGCCATGATTTTCTTAGGTGACGGTGACAGAGAAGTAGCTAAAGCTTCTCTTGTTTATGAAAATGATGCCTTTAAAGGCAAGCTCTCCTTTGCGGGAGAAGAAGTTGAATTTTCAGATATTTCAGCGGAAAAGCTCTTTGTCCCATAACTGCTAGTGCGGTCTAACATCTAAAAGTTGCTTATTATCTTCTCCAACTTAATAAACTAAATACTACATGACAGATTTGCCGCCGCACTAAAGTGGTGCGTGGCGCGTGGCGAGTTGATTGTTTAGACTCAGTTGCTGAAACTGATAATTGCTCTGACATTCTCTCTAGGTTGTTTAAGGGTAAAAATCGAGTAAAATCTTAGGCAATGCAATGAACTAAGACTTTACTCATGTCTCAAATCAAAAGAGTTGTTTAACAAATATGGTGATTAATGCGGATTTAAAGGTTCTCACAAACCAAATGTATTGAGCAAAAATATTTATATTTTTACTCATAGCCCTGGAAAACATTGCATTCGACAGAAGCAATGTTTTTGGTCCTTTATCTGCGGCCATCTGCGTCATCTGTGTAATCTGTGGATAATATTCTGTTCTAAAATAAAAACCCCGTAAAGTCTATATGCTTTACGGGGTTAGGCAATTACAAATTAGAGATTTCTACAGTGCTCACTTTTTACTGAGCACTCACCACTGTTTTATCAGCGTTTGCTTAGTTTTGTCACATTGGCTTCAATCTGATGGAGATTGACTCCCTGACTTGCAAGGAAACTTTCGAACCATGAAGTGTTTACACCGAAGGTTTTCAGTTCAGGCTTGAATTCTACTACCAGCTTTTGAAGCTCTACCAAATCGGCAACTTTCAGTTTGGGTATATCTCCGGTTGCTTCCATTTGCTTAAGAGAGCTGAGTGCTGTTGTGATAGCATTGGTGAATTCATATCTGCTTGCTTTGTCTTTCGAGAGGAAGGAGGCGGAGGGCAGTATGTTTTTAGAAACAAGGTGTCTGACAGATCTGAAAGTCCAGTGTCTGCTGGAGATTTCTTCAAGAACTGAAGTTGTGTTCTTAGTTGTCTCTTGCTTGATTCTCTGATTGTATCTGGCAGCAGCTTCTTTATCTTTTGTGTCCGCAAGCGGGATATAAAAGTCATTGTTTGCAAGTGCGGCTTGTCTATTATAGGTTCTTCGATTTTTGGGAGCTGTATTGAAAGTCCATGAATAGCCTTTGTTCAAGTTTTCGCCCATAGCGCTTTTGACTTTTTTGCTGATGATAACTTTATATTCTGTATCATCTGCAAGGCGTCTTGAAGGAGTGAAGATAACCGTGTTTTTGTTTCCGGGCATACAGGTGACTCTTCCGTCTACTCTGGTTTGATTAGCGAATACGGAGATATTGATGTTGTCAGCTGTTTTTGAATCAACAGGTTCAGAGAAATTTATAGCTATTTTACTTCTAAGAGGAACATTGTCAGCTTCGGCTTCCGGATAAATCTTTGTAACCGAAAAGCCTTGAAGTCCTTGTTGTGTAGGGGGAACAGCTTGACGATTTGCTGCGAAAGCTTGACTGTTTGCAGCAGGAGCTGCTGCAAATTGCTGCTGATAAGGAGCCGCTTGAAATTGACTACCAGCTGCTTGCATAGCTGCATAAGGGTTTTGCTGCATATGAGCAGGCATTCCTGGATGAACCATTCCAGCTTGTCCCATGCTGTTTGCTCCAATCAAACGATTGTAATGATCGTCATTCAGGCTTTCAAGTTCTTCAGCTTCGTTGCTATAGGCTGCTGAAGCGTAGGCTTGATTGCTGACGGTTGTTTGAGAAACGGTGGAGAACATACTGTTTATACCGGATTGAACTGGTCTTCCGTAGAGGTCTGTTATTCCTTGTGTAACTATAACTCTGTAGACTTTGTTTGGATCAAGTACTCCCAAAGGTGTCAGCACAGCCTGTTTTTGCCCTTGGAAATAATGAACTTTAGCGGGAATTGCACCGAAGTCGTCTTCCAAGCGAAATGTGAACTCGTTAACTGTTTCAGGTTTAACTTCATCAGAGAAAGAGATGGTTACGGGTTGTGTAAGGTTGGAGACACTCACGCCGTTTTGCGGGGAAATGCCTGTTACAGCTATTTGTCGCGCTTGCTGATTGGGAATAACAGGAGCAGTTTGATGCTGTTTTATGCCAGCGAAGTTTTGCGTGGCGGCTTGATTGTGCTCGAAAGGATTAGCGTAAGGATTGGCTTGAGCTGTATAAGCAGCCTGGGTTTGCTGAATCTTGAAAGGAATAATAGTATTTCTTTCAAGGTTTCCGCCTTCTGAAGATGTCAATGTGTTTTGCAATGTTACTGTGTACTCTGCGGCAGGTGACATAGGGTTTCTGGGAGCCAATGTAATGGTTTTCAAATCCCTTGAAACTTTGTAGTCAATTCCGACTTGGCGGTTGTTTTCCAGCAGTTTTATGGGGGCTGTTTTCAGCGAGTTTATGTCTATGCTTTGTGAAAACTCAATGCTCAGTTCGGTTCCTTCTGTTATTGCACCATTGGCCATAGAAGCTTGAGTGATTAGCAATGCGGGAGCTGCTGGAGCTTGCTGCATAGGCATTTGAGCTGCGGCTTGATTGTGCTGCATAGCCATATGTGCGGAATTACCTGTTTGCATGACCATGTTGGTTGCTGCAGGCTGATTATAAGCATTGCCTTCAATTTGAAAACTCCATATTTTCTCTTGGCTTTGTCCATGAAGACCAGGGAATATCAGCTGGGCAGTGTAGGTTCCGCCGTTGTTCAACTGGTTTTTGGGTTTAAACATAACCTGCTTGGCTGCAGGATTGTAAAAGAGTTCACCTTCAACGGGCTCAGTTTCGCTGAACAGATTGACGGTTACTCCTTGATAAAAACTTTGGTCAATGTTGCCTGAAAACTCTACAGCCAATGGGGTTTGAGCATTTACTCCCGTGGACATCTCCGCAGGGAAAATTTTACTCACATTTGCTGTTTGCATAGCCATTGCGGGCATGTTTCCGCTAAAGGCAGCTTGGACCGGCAAGCTTGCGCAAACTGCAGCTGCTAGAGCCAGAGCCAGAGCGCTTTTTTTAATACACCTCATAGTTTACCTCCTAAGTGCAATTGCCATATGGAATATTTATCGGCTTTTCAAAAAATAAAGTTAGAAATTCTTGCTGTCTTTGTTTTGAATCAAAGTGATTCGTTTTTGGATGCTTTCTAAGAGGAATCTTGTTATTTTCGTAGCTTTTTGCTTCTAGCACATACTTGCAGCCTCTTTGCCAAGGATTGGTATCTTGACATTCAAACTTTCTAATGTTAAATAAGAGCACAAATTTAAGCGCATGTTGTACAAGTAAAGTTTGTGCAATTATATAGGGAGGTTTTATATAAACATGTCCACGGATGTAGCCACTTTTGCAAAAATGCTTAGAGAAAGCGGCATAGATGCCGGAAAAAAAGAAGCTAGCGGCATAATTGCTGAAGCTAAAAAAGAAGCCTCCAAAATAATCAAAAATGCTAAGCTCGAAGCGGAAAAAGCCATTGCAGCAGGTGAAGAAAAAACTAAGCAAGCTCGTACAGCAATGGAGGAAGAACTTAAACTTGTTGCCAGAGATTTAACTTCCAAATTTAAAGTAACCTTGGAAGAAGCAGGTATAAACCTTTTGAAGGCTGAAGTTCAAAAAGCTTTGAATAGCCAAAATGTGGTAGAAGAGGCTATTAAAAGCATTTTGAAGGAAAATGCTTCGGAAGGAACTTGGAAGGTAGAAGTTCATGAAAAGATGTCTTCTGACTTGATTGAAGTTATTAAATCTTTGATGAAAACTCCACAAGGCAATGCCGAGTTGGTCAATACCCTCAAGAAAGCAGGCTTTGAGGCAAGTATTTCCAGCGATAACAGTGTCTTCGAAATAACTGACGAGTCTGTAATAGAGTCTTTCAAAGAAATACTTTCGCCGGAACTAAAAAAACTGGTAACTCTTTGAGGTTTTATTTTGGCTTCTAAATACAACTATTTAATGTCTTATTTGCCGCCTCTTCCTTGTGCGGACAATATTTTTCCCAAGTGGGACGAGCTGAAAGCTCTTTTACTTCAGGAAGACTCTACCGTAATTTCTCATATCATAGAAATTCTAGACTCAAAAGATAAAATAGATTCTTGGCTTGACCAAAAATATAACGAATTTGCAATGCCCTCTTTTTTGGAGTCTGACGTGAAAGACAAGACTTCTGATTCTGAACCGGGCAAGGAATTAGCGAAACAAGCCACAACTCTCTATGCTGGCTGGCTTAAAAGAATTGTTGATTCGGAAAGAAAGATCGGCTCAAAACTTTTGTCCAAATGGGCTGCTTGGGTCTATTATCTCAAATTGGCTTTTTGGAAGAAGCGAATTGAAAACTTAGAACATGAAGACTTATTGGCTGATGAGGCACCTGAAATAACATTAGCCGGTGCTATGCCCAAGCTTTTTAAAGTAATACAGTCTTCTGATGAAGGCGGTTTTGATGCTCTGATAAATCATTATTATAGTATAAAAACACCAATAGAAGCAGAACGAATGCTGGATAAAGCCCAGATTGATTTTATAGATACTTTGTATGCTCCATATTCAGCATCAATAGATGAACTTACAGCTTATTTGTTAAAATATAAAATTTATGAAAGACAGAAAACCTTTAACCTCGAGGCAGGTCAAAGAATTCTCAAGGAGGTAATGGCGTTGTGAGCGTAATCGGAAAAATAGTTACAGTAGACAGTAATATGGTAACAGCTCAAGTTGAAGGAAACGTAAGACAAAATGCCGTTGCTTACTGCAAACGCTATGATGGCGTAAAACTCATGTCCGAAATCATCAGAGTCCGTGGAGACCTTGTTGATATGCAGGTGTTTGAGCTTACAAGAGGCCTGAAAGTCGGTGACGAAGTAGAGATAACAGATGAAATGCTCTCGGTTGAGCTTGGTCCTGGCTTGATCGGAATGGTTTATGACGGTTTGCAGAATCCTTTGACTGACATGGCTAAAAAAGTCGGAATCTTTTTGGAACCTGGCAACTATTTGGAGCCTTTGGACAAAAAGAGAAAATGGGAATTTGAGCCCACGGCTGAAGTTGGCGATGTGGTAAAAGCTGCTGATAATCTCGGAAAAGTTAAAGAAAATATTTTTGATCACTATATAATGGCGCCTTTTATGCTTAAGGGCGAATGGACTGTGGAAAAGTTGGCTCCTAAAGGTTCTTATACAGTAGTAGATGAGATAGCCGTTCTTAAAAACAGTGAAGGCGAAACACGCTCTGTAACTATGACACAGAGATGGCCTGTGAGAATACCTTTGGGTATATATCGCCAAAGATTGCTGCCTTCCACGCCAATGGTTACCAAACAGAGAATAATAGATACTTTCTTCCCCGTAATGCTTGGCGGCACTTACTGTATTCCTGGACCTTTCGGAGCAGGCAAAACAGTTCTTCAGCAAATAACCAGCAGACATGCAGAGATCGATCTCGTTATTATGGCGGCCTGCGGAGAAAGAGCGGGAGAAGTTGTTGAAACTATCAGAGAATTTCCCCACCTGAAAGACCCTAGAACCGGCCGAACTCTTATAGAGAGAACCATAATAGTTTCTAATACTTCAAGCATGCCTGTTGCTGCCAGGGAATCATCAGTTTATACAGCTATTACCTTGGCTGAATATTATAGGCAGGTAGGTTTGAACGTTCTGGTTTTGGCTGATTCCACTTCCAGATGGGCTCAGGCTCTTCGTGAAATGAGTGGCAGATTGGAAGAAATACCTGGCGAAGAAGCTTTTCCTGCTTATCTTGAAAGTACTATTTCGCGATTCTATGAAAGAGCTGGAATGATTGAGCTGAACGACGGCAGACACGCCTCTCTTACTGTGAGCGGTACAGTCAGTCCTGCCGGCGGAAACTTTGAAGAGCCTGTGACTCAAGGTACCTTGAAAGTTGTAGGAGCTTTCTTGGGTTTGTCTTATGCCCGTTCCTACGCCAGGCGCTTTCCTGCCATTGACCCTCTGGAGTCATGGTCCAAATATGAAGGCATTATAGATAATGAAAAAGTAGCTTTTGCTCACAGCTTCTTGGCACGCGGCAAGAACATAAACGAAATGATGCAGGTTGTCGGTGAAGAAGGAACTTCTACGGATGACTTTGTTATTTATCTCAAGTCGGAGTTTTTGGACGCCGTTTACTTGCAACAAAACGCATATGATGAAGTAGATGCTGCTTGTGCTCCGGAGCGTCAGAGATATCTGTTTGATTTGGTTACTCGAGTGCTGGAGCATAAATTTGATTTTGCTACAAAAGACGAAGCCAGAAAGACTTTCTTTAAACTAACGGAAGGATTCAGAAACTGGAATTACACTCCTTGGGGAGATCCTAAGCTGAAAGAGATAGAAGAGGAAGTTGAAAACTATCTGGCAGGCGGAAAGGAGCTGGAAGCCAATGCGTAAATATTACAATAAAATTGACAGAATCGCGGGAAGCGTAGCTACGCTTAAAGCTGATAATGTCGGATACGAAGAAATAGCTAAAGTTCAAGGCTCTTGGGGCGAATCTTTGGCTCAGGTTATCAGAGTTGACCGCGACATGGTCTCTTTGCAGGTTTTTGCAGGCACAAGAGGGCTTTCTACAGGTGATAAAGTTCACTTCAGCGGCTCTGCTATGAAGTTTGCTTTTACAGATGATTTGCTTGGAAGAATATTCACTGGCAGCGGTGAACCCAGAGACGGCAGATGTGAGCTTACGGATAACTTGGTAGAAGTAGGCGGACCCTCTGTTAATCCAGCTGTTAGACTTATGCCCAACAGAATGATTCCTACCAACATTCCTATGATAGATGTTTTCAACACTCTTGTAGAAGGACAAAAGTTGCCGATTTTCTCTATTCCTGGCGAACCTTATAATGAACTTCTTGCCAGAATTGCTTTGCAGGCTGAAGCAGATATTATAATTATTGGCGGCATGGGACTGAAATACGATGAATATCTCTATTTTAAAGATACTCTAGAGTCTGGCGGCGTTATGTCTAGATCTATCATGTTTATCCATACGGCTTCAGACCCTATAGTTGAATGTATTCAGACTCCAGACTTGGCGCTTATGGTTGCGGAACAGTTTGCTCTTGAAGGCAAAAAGGTCTTGGTTCTCTTGACTGACATGACCAACTTTGCAAACGCTCTCAAAGAAATTTCCATTACAATGGAACAGATTCCTTCTAACAGAGGTTATCCTGGTGACCTTTATTCTCAGCTGGCTTCTCGCTATGAAAAAGCCGTAGTTTTTGAAAATGGCGGCTCAATAACCACCATATCGGTAACTACTATGCCTGGAGATGACGTGACTCACCCAGTTCCCGACAATACCGGCTACATCACGGAAGGGCAGTTCTACCTTAAAAATGGAGCTATAGACCCATTCGGTTCTCTTTCCAGATTGAAACAGCAAGTTAACGGAAAAACCAGAGATGACCACAGAGCTATAATGGACGGTTGTATACAGCTTTATTCACAATGCAGAGAAACCCGCGAGAAGAAGGCCATGGGTTTTGAAATGTCTGCTTGGGACGAAAAACTGTTGAAATACGGCGATGCTTTTGAATCGGAAATTATGAGCTTCTCTGTAAATACGAGCTTGTTCGAAGCTTTAGACAAATGTTGGGAAATTCTGGGCAGATATTTTGAGCCTGTCGAAACAGGTATAAGAAGTAACCTTTGCGACAAATACTGGCCCAAAAAAGCTGATTCTTGATTATGAGCAATAAAGTTAAAAAAACTCGTCCGGAGCTGTTGAAGCAAAGACGTGATTTACAAATGTTTGAGCGTTTTTTGCCGACTCTGCAGCTCAAAAAGCAACAGCTTCAGACTGAAATATTGATATTACGCCAGGAACAAAAAAAACTGGAAGAGCAAATGGAGCTCAAAGTTCAAGAAAGCACTGATTGGGCCGAGCTTTTTGGCGGTAAAACTCCTGGTAATCCTGCAAACTGGATCAGAGTTAAAAATATCAAAAGGGGCGTTAAAAACATCGCTGGCATCAAGTTGCCTACTCTTTCTGACTTGGAGTATGAGACAGCTGTTTACTCGCGATTTGCGACACCTCCATGGGTGGACGCTGGGCTGGAGTTTTTGAAAACTCTTATGGAGCTTCGCGAAAAGTTAGCTATTTTAAGAAAACAAGAAGAGATACTGCGTGATGAACTGAGAAAAGTTACTCAGAGAGTCAATCTTTTTGAAAAGGTGAAAATTCCAGGTTCCAAAGAGAATATTAGGCTTATAAGAATCGCTTTGGCTGAAGAACAGACCTCAGCTGTATCTCGTTCTAAGATTGCCAAATCCAAATCTTCCGTGGAGGTGAATTAATATGCTGGTTCCTATGACTAAAATACTTGTGGCCGGCCAAACCTCCGAGAAGGAAAAGATTCTTGAACTTTTGCGGCAAGTCGGCAATGTTCACGTAGAATCGACTGTTTCTCCCGAAGGAGACTCTGCTGAAACTCTTGCTGAGCTTGAAGATAAGATCGCCAAAACAAAAAAGGTTTTGGACTATCTGCAATCTTCCCCTGAATTAGTGAAAGAAAGTATCTTGGCTATGCCGGGTACACCTACAAGAATTATAGAAACAGCTTTGGAGCTCATAGAAGAAGAGAAGAAGCTTTTAAATAAAGAGTTGAAGCTTAAAGCTGAAATGGAAACTGCAAAAAGTTGGGGCAAACTGGGTCTGCAAGACTTGAATTATTTAGCTGAGAATGGCATTAAATACTGTTTTTATCAAGCTCCTATTAGCTTTCCTCAAGAGCTTTTGCATAACGCGGAAGCTGTGGAACTTATATCCCAATCCGGTATAGGTTTTTTTACAAAAGGCACTTTTGTTGCTTTTTCCAGAGAAGAAATAATCTTTGCTGATACTCAGAAAAAACGATTCAATATGTTAAGACCTCCTAATAGAGAGGCATCGCAGATAGAAGCTGATTCTATGAATCTTAACAAAAAGATTGATGAACACCACAAAAGCCTTGCTTCAATAAAAGAAAGAGAAGATGATATTAGAGAGCATCTTAAGAAGCTTGAAGCGCGTCTTGAAATGTTTGAGGTTCATGCAGGTTCTTTGACAGACAAAGATATCTTTATCCTGAAAGGCTGGTGCCCAGCAGAAGAAAAAGACCTGGTTACAGCAGGTTTGGCTAGTGCTGATATTAAAACAGCGGTTGAGTTCTTGGAGCCCTCAGAGGGCGAATTGCCGCCAACGAAACTCCAAAATTCAGAGGTTGTGAGCTCGGTAGAGGTCGTTTATGATCTTCTTGGTATGCAAATTCCATATGGAACTGTGGATATATCAGCTGTGTTCCTCTTCAGTTTGGCAATCTTTTCGGCTTTCGTCATAGGAGATGCCGGATATGCTTTGGTTGGTCTTATACCTCTTGCTATTCTTTATTATATTTTCAAAAAGAACGGGAAAGATACCAAAGTCATGATGCTTGGCATGGTTATGCTTGTGCCTGCTCTGATTTACGGCATGATAACTGACTCTTGGTTCGGTTTTCAGATTCTTGGGCCAATGGGACTGCCTTATTTTGATTCTTCAAGCTCTGACGGCTATGCAATAATGCAGGGTCTTTCTTTCTTCTTGGCTGCGCTTCACCTTTCAATAGCCCACTACTACAAGATAAGATATTCGGAAAAAAGCATAAAAACTATTGCTGATATTTCTTGGGTATTGTTTTTATGGGCTATGTACATGCTTATAACCTCTATGATTTCCGGAAGAGATTTCCTGATTCCAGGGAGCATGCAAATAGGACCTTATACCTTGACAGGCTGGTGTTTCCTCATATCTACTCTTGGCATAATGCTTTTTACCGAGCCTAGCAAGAATATATTTAAAATGCTTCTTGCCGGAGCCGGTTCTATCGCCGGCAATGCCGGCTCCGCTTTCTCTGATATCCTCAGCTATATCAGGCTATGGGCGGTAGGACTTTCAGGAGCTACTATAAGCGCTATAGCTAAGAACTTGGCTGAAGTCGCTTCGAAATCAGAAATGTTCATGAATATGAATATTGTATTAGGTTTCGCAATTTTCTTTGTGTTGAATTTTCTTAACATAGGAATGGCGGGAGTTGGTATTATGGCTCACGCTTTAAGGCTCAATATTTTGGAGTTTTCCAATAATATGGGTATTGAATGGTCTGGAATTAAGTACAAACCTTTTAAAAAACTTTACGACAATAAATAAAAAGGGAGCGAATAATGGAACTTTTCTTTGATAAAATTATGCTTTTAATGAATCATTGGGCTTTTTCCTTTGCAGTAGGTCTTGGAGCCATTGGAAGCGCTATGGGGATACTTGAGGCTTCCAGAGCGGCTTGCGGCGCTTGGGCTAAAGAATCTAAAGAAGGCAAGCCTATAAACACTACTTACGTTATACTCGCGGTTATGCCCGTGAGCCAGACTATTTATGCAATCTTGGCAGGCTATGTTGCTTGGAAGAATTACTGTAATATTCCTGGCAATGGTCCCTTGCTTTTGGGAGCAGCTCTTTCTATCGGAATTGCTGAGTTTATTTCAGCTTATTCACAAGGTCTTATAGGTGCTGCAGGCATCAGATCTCTTTCAGAAGGTTCTAAGGGCTTTGTTCAGATAATTATTTTGATGGGAACTGTCGAATTTGTCGGTTTGCTTGGTTTGATTTTTGCTTTCTTGATGCAACAATTCGCTGATATAGTTCTGAAAGTGCTTGCAGATGCCCAGCCTGTAACCAGCGCACTTCAATTTATTAGTAATTATATAGGATAACGCTATTATTGCTATAAATTAATAAAACAAAAGAGCTGCATTTCGCAGCTCTTTTGTTTTATGCACTATCTCTCTACTAATCAAAGAGCAAGTTCTTCTGTTGGCTTGAATATGTTCAAGCTCTGTTATATTATATTAGCTATGTACGGCTTACAGAATGGGATAACAGAAACCTTTTCTCAGCCTGAAAGGCGATATTTTGATGATTCAGACTAAACAGTGGCAATGCGATAAAGAACATATCTCTGCCCGATTAGATCAGACTATTCCGCAAATTTTTCCGGAACTGACTCGCAGCAAAGTTCAGAACCTCCTCAAAGCTGGTCACCTGACTGTTAACGGTGAAAATACAAAAGCCGGCTATAAACTCAAAGAGGGCGATGAGGTTCTAATAACGATCTACGAGCCTGTTGTCAGCATTGAACCGACTAAACTGGATTTTCCGGTGATTTACGAGGATGAGCATATTATAGTTGTAGATAAGCCCTACGGACTGGTTGTACATCCTGGAGCCGGAAAAGAAAAAGAGTCGGTGGTTTCAGCTCTTCTTTCACATACTAACCTAAGCCCAATCGGTTTGCCCCTTAGGCCTGGAATAGTTCATCGTCTGGACAAAACAACTTCAGGTTTGATGGTTCTTGCAAAAACAGATTTTGCTAACCAAAAACTTTCAAAAGCTTTTGCTTCACGAAAGGTCAAAAAGCTATATCGTGCAATAGTCGAAGGACATCCGGTTAATGAGAGAGGCCGAATTAAAGTGGCTTTGGCAAGAGATTCGGCTAACAGGAAAAGAATGAAAGCGGTTGCGCCTGAAAAGGGCAAGATGGGCTTATCGGCTTTCAAGGTTGAAAAGTATCTTGCTCGTACTGCTTTGGTAAAAGTATCTATAATGACAGGCCGAACTCATCAGATTCGTGTACATATGGCTTTTACTGGTCACCCGCTTTTAGGCGATATAATCTATGGCGGAAAAAAGCACAAAGATATTCCAGGTATTTTTCTTCACAGTGCAAAGCTTGAATTTAAGCATCCTGTAACAGATGAAACAATGACATTTAAAGCTCCTTTGCCTGCAACTTTTAAAGAGGCTCTGAATAAGCTCTCATGAACGAAAATCAAACGAATAACCAATCTCCCGCAGATTCCCAAATTGCTGCTCCGCTGTTCAAGGGAGTAGGTCTTTTTCTTTTGCTTTTGCTGATTGCTTTTATACTTCCTGATTTCATAAAAATAAGAACCAAGACTTACACAAGATCCTGTCATGCAGCTATTGAACGAGCAGAAGCGGCTGTGGCAGAGTTCAATATAGTCGCCCAAGCTTCTATGAATATTCCGGGAAATCCTGTTGATTTACGGTTGCTTAGAAATAAAAACTATATATCGAAAATTAGTCTATGTCCTGAAAACGGACGTTATCTCTTTGATTCAGAAGGCAAGATTTACTGCGAAAAACATGGGAGAAAAGGGAGAGAGGAACTGAAAAAATGAGCAAAACCAGAAGAAAAACCTATCTCATTAAAAAAGGTCTGCAACTCAGATATATGGGTATTATTGTTACTTCTATGTTGACTGTGGCAGCTTGTGTGGGATGGATTTTTTACAAAACCTCTTGGGGTACAATTGCTGATACTCCTGATTTAAGCCTTGCAAACCTTGGGGCTATTTATGATCAAGTGAATCAAACCCTTTTACAGTGGATAATTTTAATAGGTGTTGCCATTGCGATATTATCGCTTTTTGTTTCTCACAAAATAGCAGGGCCTGTATATAGGATTGAAGAAACCGCTAAACGCATTGCCAAAGGCGATTTGAGTCAGACTGTTCATTTAAGACATGGTGACGAGCTGGGAGACCTTCAAGATGCTTTTAACGCTATGACTGTGGCCTTGAGAAATACTATTAAAAAAGACCGGGAAGTTATTGAAAGGCTTTTGAACGCAACCAAGACTCTGAAAGAAGAGCTAAAATCAGGAACTAAAAACGAAGAGACCCTAAAGAAGCATATTGAAGAGCTTGATATGATTACGGAAGAAATGAGATATGTAACAAGAGATTTTAAGCTGGAAGATGAGGATATGATAGATCTTATGGCAGAAACGGGAGAGGGAAATACTACAGAAACTCAAACCGCTTTAGAAGAAGAAAAAAGTCAGTAATATTCTTTTATAAGGTCTTTGACTTTTTGCAGATTAGAGTTAACTTTTGCACTAAAGGAGTTACAGAAATGATCCAGGATATGTCTAAAGTTGCTTTTTATTTTATGATTGAATGTGCGAATTGTCGCAATGCAACCAAGGTTAGCCATGTTTATATAAAAGACAAAGAAGGCACTATTGATTGTGCCCTTTGCGGCAAAGAAATAATTGTTCCTGGTTATGAGAAAGTCATGGAGGCGGCGGAAACTATGAATGCCTTCTTGTCAGATACTTTAAACGCTCAATTTGTCACTCTTGTAAATAATGAAAAGTTTGTAAAACCTGTTCAGGAGATAGCCTGATGACTCTTAATGATGAAATAGGGGAAGAGCAGGAGCTTTTGTTTGAGCCCTTTACTGAATTAGCTGACTTCAGCGTTGCAGTGGAAGAAATGCTTTATGATAACTGCACTGCTTATCAATGTGTAGCTACAGACCAGTATGATGTTGGACTCTATTGGAACTTTCTCTGCGAAGGCGATTTGCCTGGTTTTATCTATGTGGAGCCTTTAAGCGGAGGCGAACCTGGTACTGAAAAGGTTACTTTGGGTTTAGAACTCATGGATATAACCGAATTACCGCCAGAAGTTTTGCAAAACTTTTTGATAGCTAACAGTAATCTTGCATATTGCTGTTTCGCTATTCAATCAACATCTGCGGGTTATATAAGCCCAGAGGTTATCTTGGATATGGTTAAAGGCATTAAGGAGGGAGATTCTGAAGATGATAACTCTGATGAATCTGACGAAGGAGATGAAGAGCCTTCCCAAGAGACAGAACAGAAGATTTATCTGACTCTTCAGCTAAGTATGCCTATGATGGGTTTTGTGCCTGATGATTTCAACAATATGCTTCATACTCTTGCATGTCAAATAGAGTGGCTTGAAATCTGTTTGAACGAAAATCTATTAGATATGCCTATGGGAGTTTTTGCGGCTCCATTTTCTGATGAGGAGCAAGACATTTGAAAAAGCCTGTTAAATCCGGAGCTGTTCCGCACAACGTTCTTGATGACATAAGTATTTATCTTGCTCCTAACGAAAAGCCTAGCAAGGTGATTACACCTTTGTCTAAGGAACAGCTGGAGGATATAAAGGAAACCAGGATCTGGCTAGTTTTAACTAACTATTCAGTTATTTTCCATACTCAAACAGAGGGCAAGTTGCCTCTTATAGCTTTAATTCCTTTGGATGAGCTTAAAGAAGTAGAATATTTCCAAAAGACTAATTCAATTGTGCTGACTTTTGAACCATTTAACAGAAAGCTTCAAAAGTCTACGGTTCTTTTTCAAATGGACAAGCAAGCTGAAGTGGAAGATTTCTGCACTGAGATTGCCGACTTGATTAAATACAAGATTGAGACTCCGGATGGCGTTAAAACTCTTACACAAGCCATTCCAAGGAAAAAGATTTCTGGCAGACAGACACCTGTTTTGCCGCCGCCCATTTTTATTCCGGATCCTCCAAAGCCTTCTGTTTCTGCGACTCCCCCTCCCAAGTACGTTTCGCCTGAGCCTAAACGAACTGAAACAGTCGCTTCTTCTCCTTTTGCAATTAAAATTGGCAAGGAGGATAAAAAGCCGGGGCAAATAGACAAGACTGTTACGGAAAAAGTGGAGAAAGCAGCGAAGATACCTGATTCTGCAGACAAAGTTCAAGCCATGCCAAGCTCGCAGAGACCAAGAGAAATAAAAGAAATAAATGAAATAAAAAAATCCGAGACGGAAAAGCTGCCTTCTTTCTCAGAACAAAATAATGTTATTTCTCAGAAGACAGAACCGGGAGTGGAAAAGATACAGGATTTTGCTCTTTCTGAAGTTAGTCGTTCTGAAATAAAATCTGAAGCTGTACCGCCTCCTTGCGATAAGAAGGATGCCGATTTCTCTAAATCATCAGATGGAGCAGCTTTCAAAAGTTCATCCGAGGGATTGCGTTCTGGGTCCAAGACTCAGCAATCTCCTTCTAAAACTTATAAATCGATTTCAACTTCTGAAAAATCTCACTCATATACCTCAAAGCCAGAAGCGGTTTCTTCTCAAACCTTCAAATCAGGAACTGGAACTTCTTCGTATCAGACAATTGCAGAGCAACTCTATACAGGCAAAAAGACAAATGCTCAGGATATATCTGATGTAAAAGCAGAGCCTGTAAAAAAACGCAAGCGTCAAGACTTCGGTTCAAGAAAAGCTATTTTATCTCAGACTGTCAAAGCAGCTCTGGTCGGTTTTATCTTCTATCTCT
>JGI24710J26742_10002207_pt1 | contig 17352 bp, 15 predicted proteins | sample BioPla2DNA2_FD_26742 | JGI IMG/M metagenome (IMG submission 26742) | reverse complement strand
TACGATGTAATCAGAAAATTTAGAAAGAAAGCTCCTATTCTTATAAGCCTTTTCCCTGTTTTCCTTCCATTCAGAAAAAAATTTACTCATTATGGCAGCCCCCCTTTAATAATTACCGGCTTCTATTTCATCTAAAGAAAGCGAAATTTGAGTAGCTCTTTCAATTTCCTCTGGTGTAAAGCCAAGAGCAGCCATAACACTTTCTTTACTGTGGTTTACAATCTTCACATATAAAGCGGAATGACCGGTCGGACAGGTACAACCGCTGCAATAATAAGTATGACGACTTGAACAATTCAAGGTATAACATGAAGATGTATGAGTATGATTAGTAGTACACTTAAGCTTATAGCATGAAGGAAAACTGTGGCTGCCAGAGTGACCGTTACATTTACAACCGCTGCAATAGTAAGTACCACTCCTTGTCGAAAAAGTATAAAATCTATTTAAAACGTCTTTGATTTCATTATCTTTAAACGTAACATTAGTCAAATCATATACCCCATTAGGGTCTGTATTGCCATAGGAACCATGCAGCTTTTGTTTATTCACAATAAGGATAGCCAAAATATCCTTGTATGTATCAGTCTTAACACTGTATTCACTTCCGGTATCATGGAAGCCATACTCATAGCCGGTATGGTTATTTTTAGTATTCGTATAATTGGTATTAACATTATCTATAAAACCAACTATTTTAGTCTTATGACCGTCCAGAACAGTATCAACCGTCTGTGTAGGGTCAGAAGGATTATAAAGCCAACCGAAATTAGAATTTATGATAGAAACGATAGCTTGAACGGCTCCAGACATTATAACTAAAAGCAACAAAACCGCTGCAATAATAGCTAAACCTTTCAAGACAAGCGGATTAGCCAAAGCTTTTACAGTATTTACAACAGCTTTTAAGGAATTAACAAAAGCCCTTGCCGCTATCTTTACTTTTTCAACGGAAGATTTAGCATTTTTTATAGACTTAATGGTTTTTGAAGTATTCCTTACAACAGTCTTTGTTTTTGTGTATATCTGTCTACCAACCTTATAAGTCTTTTTTGCACCCCTTACAGTGTTTTTCACACCAACAACCGCATTTCTGCCGGTCTTAACTGCAATACGTGTACCCTGTATGATTTCTTTACCGGTATTTGTGGTACTCTCCTTATCAATCTTGGCATTAGTAGTATAGAACCTTTTAAAAGTAGTATTACCTTGAAAAGCATTCCCCTTTAAAGATAATTTGGCGTTTTCGTTTATATATCTGCCGGTCATAATAGTAGCAGCAGCACCGGTAGCCATAGCAATATTTTTACTGATATGTGCAGCTTGCTTTACCTTATCATTCGATGTCCTTATCCCCTGTATGCTTTCATAACCAGTATCAGAAACCTTGCTATTGTCAATATGTGCATTAGAGGTTTTAGGCGGCAAAGATTTATTCCATGTAAACCTATTAACTTTTTCCGGTTTCCTATAAGTCAATTTGCCGGATTTAACCGCATTGATTATTGTTTTACGTCTGGCAGAAACATTCTGGCGGCTCGTTTTAATTGCTGATACAGGCTGTCCGGTATGATTCCTCTGTTGCCTTGTTTTGACTTTAGGAGGTAAAGCAACACACCTACCACCAGTACGAATACGATTGGAAAGAACATACTGGCGTTTCGTTTTGATACCGGATGAAGGACTGATTTTATTAGCTTCTTGCCTTGCTCTGACCGCATTAGGCACAGCAACNCTACGACCGGATGAAGCGTTTCGGCTCGTTCTGATACCGGATGAAGATGGTCTTGCATAACTTCTTGGTGCAGCGGATCGCTTGTAAGTAAATCTCCTGCCTGTCTTATTTTCATTACTTGGGCTTTCATGTTCAGTCGAAACATTCTTGCGAATTGTATTCATACTGGAAGGAGAAACCTTATACCTTTTAGGAGCTGCAATACTTGAAGTGGCTTTATCAACTAACGAATCAACCACTTTATTAACTGCTTTACCTGCAACTTTTTTAGCCGCAGGTAAAACAGCAACATTGACAGCTTCCATGCCGGTATTGGTAGTAGAATTGGTATCCGGCTCACCAATCCAACCACTCAAATTATCACTTAACCTACTGGAATTGTGTTGTGCAGCATTATGCCCTGTATTAACGCCGGTACTTTTGGCAGTTCTTATATTGCTATTATTGTTCGTATAACCTCCGGTTTTAATATTTGGCTCAGCCATATAACCGCCCCCATAAATTATTGTTCTTCTATCTTGGTTGTCATCATTTGATACAGCTTAGTGTTCTTCGGGAATTTATCTTTAAACGGTATGATACTATTGCCGCAGAACAATAACCCTTGACCGGCTTCACTGTTCGTTACATAGCTTAACTGATTGTCGGAAATATTAAGCAGCTTCGCAAGCTCTGCCCTGTCAGAAGGAGCTTGGTTAAGCATCATAATGAAGTCGGAATTTGACAACATACGCCTTGCAAGTTCTGAACGTAACAAGTCCTCGACATTCTGTGTAATGCCGGTAGGTACTCCCCCCCACTTTCTGGCTCTCTTATAAAGCTCAAACAGGAAGTTAGCGGAATACTCATTGTTAAACAGTAGGTAAATTTCATCCATGTAAATCCATGTTCTTTTACCCTTAGCCCTATTCTCTGTGATTCTGTTCCATATATTATCCAGTACAATGAGCATACCCATTGTTTTAAGCTGCTTACCGAGGTCTTTTATATCGAAAATTACAAACCGGTTATTGATGTTAATGTTCGTCTTGTTTGCAAATATAGACAAGCTGCCTTTCGTATAAAGNTCCAAAGACAATGCTATAGCCTTTGCTTCCGGTTCNGCCTGTAAAGTTAACTGGCGGTGGAAGTCCTTTAATGTAGGTACTTTAGCAGGGTCAAAATCCTGCATATACTCTACATAGGTNAGCTGCACACACCGGTCAATAATAGCTTTTTCTTTNGCAGACANACCATAGGCACCGCCTATCAGACATTCGCAAAGAGAAAGTANAAATTCAGATTTTAAAACAATAGGGTTATCGTCATCAGAATAATCTTGGGTCATATCAAGCGGATTGATATAGTTTTTACTTCCGGCAGAAATGTTAATAATCTCACCTTTGAAATTAAGCCCTAAGTTGGTATACTCTCTCTCTGGGTCAATTATGATTACATCATCATCCGTATTAAGCAGGATATTTACCATTTCACGCTTTGCACTAAATGATTTACCGCTGCCAGGACTACCGAGTATAAACCCATTCGGATTTTTGAGATTAATACGGTTGAACATTATCATATTCCTTGAAACAGCGTTAAGCCCATAGTACATACCATTGCTCTGTATCAATTCCTGTGTATTGAACGGCATAAGGATAGCCGTACTTTCGGTAGTAAGCGTCCTTCTGACTTTTAACCGGCTGTACCCTAAAGGCAAAGCAGAAGCCATAGCGTCCTCTTGTTGGAATTTAAGAACGCCTAAATTACACAAGTATTTACGTGCAGCAGCTTTCAATGTTTCAGTGTCTTGGTTTAGTTCATCGTGTGAATCAGCCATGTGCATGATGACGCAATTCACCATAAACATCTTCTGATTTTTATTTCTGAGGTCATCCAACAATTCTTCTGCTTCCTGCAAGCTATACTGTAAATCATGTGATATGAGTTCAGAAGTATAACCGCTCTGAACAGCTTTTCTTTGAGCTTGCAGCTTGTTGGCTTCCATGGAGGTAAGCTGNCTTTTTACAACCTTAATAGCAACATGAGGGTCTACAGGCTGAATGTTAATAGACAGCAGCATATTGAATCCGGTGTCCGTTAAGTCGGAAATGAGCTTATCTGAAAGAAAAGAGGGGAAATCCCTTATGAACAAACACCTTGCATATTTATTTTCAAACATGAAGTAGTCATTTTTAAACTCGAAATAGTCTGGAGAAACATACCCTTTGTCGGCTCCACGTGCAAAATCCTTTATTGACATTTCGGGTATGGCAATATCAACGCCCCTAAATACGTCCTTCAAGACGCTAATACGCTCATTGCTTGATAATTCATTAAGATTGCTCCCGAGGCGTTTGAAATTAGCTGCTAACTCCGTTTCAAAAGAGCTGAATTTATTTCTTGCTATTTGCAAATTTTCAGCCACAACAGAGATAGACAAATACTTTTTCCGGAGAATTTCATTCTGCCCCTGTGAAATTTTTTCAAGAAGCATATCATTATATTCTTTCCGGAAAACATCGTAATCATCATCTTTCCTTTTAAGCAATACCTTGTTTTCAAAGTTGGCTTTGTTTACTTTATTATTGAGTATGGTAATTTGAACATCTATAGTAGTATCAAAGGAATTAAGAATACTACAGTACCTAAGAAAAATGTCCTCTTGGTCTGCCTGTTTTGCAATTTGATAATTTACATCATCAAATTCATAGGTTCTGCTGTATCTGCCATTTTCTACCTCAATTATGCTATCATCACATACTTTTATGTATGGTATAGTCTGCTGTGCGGTTTTAGGAACATTACGCTTTTTTACAAGCTTCCTTTTGGTCTGTTTTACTTCTTTTTTTCTCAGTCTTTCCCTGTCAAGCTCTTTAGCAGATTTTTTACGTTCCGGCATAACTTTACCGGTATTATCTGGCTTTTCAGCCTTTTTTGCTTTTTCTGCCTTATCTTTCTTAGGCTTATCATTAACCGAAATGTTTTCTATCACACTCAAAACCTCTGGCGAAAATTGAGAATTATTTACAAGCTCCGTTTTTTTCTTATTCCTTTTAAAAATCATTCTGATACCCCCTGCCTACGCAGAAATATTTTTATTTCTCTTCGATTTTTTTGCCTTTTTCCTTTCGGCTTCATATTCAAGCTTTAGCTTCTCTTTATCCTCTTTGATAATATCGTTCCGTATATTTGTAAAATGCGGCGGCTGATATATAAACTTTCTCTTTTGTGGATTGTAATTCATTCTAAACCACGCCAGTATAAACTTTTCAAAAGGCATTTGATTGAAATTAAAGTAACCAATCAATACCAGTGGTGCAGCAATAGCAACTATAATCCAGCTTAAAACTTCAACATTTATGTATTTTTGACCGAAGATATAAAGCGGAACACATATAGCAATAGCAAGCCCTGTAGTTATTGTCTGTCTAAGATTTAAGCCAAAAAACAGTTTTTCTTTGTATTCCCTTATCTCCTTTGGTATTCTAACCTCAATCATGCAGATTCCCCCTTTTGCCTTATTATGCGATACCTACTATCTGTTTAGCCCAAGTGCCGCTCTTGAACAGTGTCAAGCACAGAACAACGACAAGCATTAAGTAGGTCAGCACANCTATATTACCGCTATAAGAATCTACAATAATACCACCGAATAGTCTAAATGCAATGATGATAATAATTCCTTGTAAGCATACAGCAATATAATTTTGTAAAAACTTTTTTGCCGTATCATGCGACATTTCCCCTGCAAGTGTAGATAATGGCAAGGGTGCTATAGCGGTATATACCATTATTTCAAACATTCTGCCTAAAACTACTACACCGGCTATAATACTTGCTACCCAAAGCATAAGCATGGTCGGCATTAATTCAAGCTTGTATGCTAAATAATTTATACCAAAAACCCCACCGTCCATTGTGTTTACATGGTCTATTAATNCCTGTGCAACATTTGTACCCAACGGATTACTAAGTGAGCCGCCGCCAAGTTGAGTAGATATACCACTAAAGGCATTGAAAATAATACCCATGATACCCCTGCAATTCTCTACTATAACCTTTGCCAGTATAAATCTGAGCAGAAGCTTAATGGTCACTTCATAATTAGAAGTTTCAAACATAAGCGTCTTATTGCATAAATCAATTATGAAAAACAATGCTGCCAGAACATAAGCCGTACCTAATACGGTATTAAAAATAAGGCTTATAACTGAATCTGTCGAAGGTGCAAATTGCGACGGTGTTTGAATAAGGACACTTATTGCATTTGATATACTTGTATTTAGGTCACTGAATNTCNCANTTATATAAGCTATAAGGTCGTTTTTNTCCATTCATACTGAACCTCCCTATATTTTTTAAGAGCTTGTGTAATACAAAACTTTTATGTTGGCCAGGATTTCCAGATTGATTTTGTATTACATTTAAAAAGATAGCCCCTTTGGGATAAAAGGGGCTATACAAGCCATGAATATCCATGACATTAGACAATGCCAAACATTTGCAGAGAAGTTGAAGTACACAAAGCGAAAACAATAAACCCGGAAATTAGAGTACGCAGCCCTTTTGTTTTACCGTCAGCATCATCATTTTTAAATGCAAAGCCAAGCTGTATAGCCCCGATGAATCCCACAACAAGCCCAAGTTTACTAATCCATCCGGCAATAAACTTGATTACATTGTCAAAGCTTGTGTTAGGAGTGGTAACAGTACCGGTACTTGCTCCACTACCGGCAAAGGCGGCAACGGACATTAAGGACATTACCACGAAAACAAGGAAGCAGCAAACCAAGAGCTTTTTCATTTTTACAGACTTACTTACTTTTGACTTTTTCATTTTCATAACCCCTTTCAAAATCAATAAATTTTTTACCATCGAAACAAAATAATATATTATGTTACACAAAGCTGCAATAAGTAATAAATTAAGTAATTAATCCCCTCCTTTTATACACTATCATGCTGCGATTTAAGCTTCGTCTACTATGTATTCATCATCAGCATTGATAGATAAATCCCCAAAGTTCAAATCAGAAAATTCATCCCCTTCCTCGACTGTTAAATCATTGATTACTATTTCATCGTCAGCCGGGTCTCCGACCGGCGAATTAATAACTTCGCTCAAAGTTCCATCCTCCTTTAATCCCTCGCCATGCTCTACAAGGACAACATTATCATCCTCCTGCAAGCTATCATCGGGTATATCAACTGTTGAAGTCATTACTTCTTCCTCCCCCTCTCCAATACTTTCAAGTATTGCTCTAATTTCTTCCTCGTTTTCATCATCTATTTCAACATTCTCATAACCTGTAATATCAGTTTCAGTTTCGTTGCGTGGCATAATTTCAGTTACCAAGCTGTTTATCTCATAAGCATTACTCTTATTACTGTCCTCGATGAAGCAATAGTTTTTATGTTTTTCTATGACAAACTTCTTTGAATAAAAAGGGTGTAACCCTCGGACAAGTAATATACAATCGCTGTCCGGCATAGCACCGACTTCATCTGCTGTCATAAGCTCTCTGCCTAATATACCTTCGTTTTGTGTAGTGCTGCTGTTCCGGTAACTCTTGCTCCTGTTCCTGTTTAATGTGTCTATAGTTTCTTTGCCTAAAGCCTTTGAAATATATTCAAGGCTCGTTTGCTCCTTGCCGCCAAGAAAAAGTAAGCTGTCACAGTTACCAACAATACTTTCCCAACTATCCTTATAAAGAGTTTTGAGCTGTGCCATATTCTGAATAATCGTATTCACAGATATTTCACGACTACGCATAGTGGCTATCAACTTATCAAAACGTGGTATTGTACCGATATTGGCAAATTCATCCAACAGAAACCTTACATGAACCGGCAACCGCCCACCATATTTAAAGTCAGCCAATCCGTAAAGAACATCAAATATTTGCGTATAAAGCATAGCAACAAGGAAATTGAATGTATCATCACTATCCGGTATAACAACAAATAATGCTGTCTTTTTTTCTCCAATTTCTGAAATGTTGATAGTGTCCTTGTGGGTAAGGTTTATAACATCATCATTCAGAAAAGCTTTTAGCCTTACGCCGGTAGAAATAAGAATACTCTTTGCAGTTTTACCGGCAGCCTTTTTATAGATTTTGTAATACTTTACTGCCGGATGATATTTGTCTTGTGCTTCCAAGTCCTCAAACATAAAGTCCAAAGGTGATTTATAATCTTCTTCTTCCTCTTTTACCTCTGCTAACTGTAGTAACTCCATCACCGTTGCGAAGTTCTTTTCGTTTTCGTTCCCTTCATACACTAAGAAAAATGCCAAAGCCAATAATAGAGCTTCCGTACTGTCATCCCAAAACTGGTCACCGCTTGACTGTCCTTCTTTTTTAGTGTTCTTCATCAAAACATTAATCAGCTTTATAACATTTGCGTCATTATACTTGCCGTTAGCGTCCTGTAGATATGCAAAAGGATTATAGTTAAAGCTGTTTTTCATATTGATAAGGTTAAATACCTTAACTGTATAACCGTTATTTTCAAGCATTTTTCCTGTACTTCTCAGCAGCTCCCCCTTCGGGTCGGTGACAATATAACTGGTGTTCATCTGCATTATGTTAGGCTTTACATAGAACCTTGTTTTACCGGCACCGGAACCACCTATAATAAGCACATTTAGATTTTTCCTTGTCTGGCGTGTGTTAAGGCTCATTTGCACATCATTTGTAAGGATAATGTTGTTACTTGCGTCTTTCTTATCCGCTAACTTAGCAGCTTCTTTCTTAGTAGCCCATCTTGCAGAACCATGTTCCTCGCCTTTACGGTATTTCTTTCTTGTTGTCAGCCAGTAAAGCACCCATAGAATCCCTGCAAAAAAGCCTATCATTACAAACTTAAAGGTGTATGTTTCTGTTTTCAATCCCAACAGGTTTTCCTTGACAAGTTCCGGTTTTGTAAGATTACTTTCAAAAAGATTGAATACAATTATTAAATCCGGCGGCGTATCTCCTGTAAATGATAAATCGAAAGCATAACCAAGCTGAGCCACAAGATATAAACCGGCGATACCTAAGCAAATATATATAGCAATTAAGCCAGGGTCAATGCGTCTGTTTTTCATAAGTTACCTCGCTGCAGCCTGTTCTTTTTTGACAGTTCTGTCTTTTGTGGTGGTCGTTTTTTGCTTATTGATTTCTGTCTTTTTCGTTGCGGATTTAACAACCTCTTTAACCCCTTGCTTTTCAGCCTTTGTTAAAAGGCTAATTGATTCCTTTTCAGTAAGCCCAAAGGTCTTTTGCAGACCGGCAATAGCGTTATCCTTCTTTGACAGGTCAACTTTAAATGTTTTCCCATCATAAGCAAAGGTGACTGTGTTGTTGGCAGAAGATTTACTAATCTGATATTCTTCAAAAGTAGGACTATCTTTATAGGTCTGAGCTAACTTCATGCCCTTAACCCAAGCTGCATTAGCCTGTTTTTCATCAAGGGATAAAGTTTTTTGCAAGCCACTAATGACAGTTTCTTTGTTCTCGTTCAAGCTTCGATATTCCTTATCTCCAAGCTTATAAACCCATTCTTTAGTAGCATTATCCCTGTTGATGGTTAATTCCTTTTTCGTGGATATATCAATATTCTTATCCATATCGGTAATAAAACCAAGTTTAGCAGCTTTGCGAAGCATATCCTGTGCTGCAATGTCATTAACGCCTAACCTTTCTTTGATTTCCTTTACAAAAGTAGACTTATCTACAGGCTGAGTGGAGAAAGAATTATTTGTTTCTTTATCCATTACGGTAATTACCTTTGTGTCTTTACCGTCAGCAAGTGTAACAGAGCTGAAACTATAATTCTTTAACGATTCGGGTTCATTTGAAAACTTAATATCCTTTTCCAACTTATTGAGCTGTGAAAACTGCTCCTTATAATCTTCTTTCCATTGCCATTTACCCGATTCCTTACCAACAACATAACCATCAAAACCTTTACCGGCTTCAAGTCTACTTGCAAGATCTTTGGCTTCCTTATCAGAATAGCCTAAAGCAGCTTTGACATTTTTTATAAAGGCTTTTTTAGTTATTGGTAAGTCCATCCTTATGCTGCGGTTTAAATCTGTGTCGTATATTCTTAAAGCAGCTATTCCTGTAAATGCAGCTCTCGTTTGGTCTTTTATCGTGTCTATTGTCATCTTCCGCTTTGGTATTTTCGTCTTTTCCTGCTGCAAGTCATTCATTATGTTTTTGACTTTTTCAATATCACTTTCCTTAAAAGCAGCCTTAACTCTGCCATCCTTTGTATCTAAGAAAGTAACATGAACATTTTCTTTTTCAGCTCTCGACTTAAAGTATTTTGCGTCCTGTTTATTGGCAAGAATGATTTCTTTGTATTTTACCTGTTCGGCGGCATCCTGTTCAGTGACGTTTTCTTTTGCTGCGGTCTTATTAAGCAGCATTTCTTTCATCATTTCTGATACTCTGCCTAAATCGCCTTCTCTGAAAAAAGCTCTATAACCATCTTTCCCTTTTAAAACCGCCACCGGTATTTGGTATTCCTTCGCCAGTTTATAAAACTGCTTTACGTCCTGTTTATCCAACATAATAGGAGCATTTAACCTGTTACCGCCGGACAACAACTTTTCAACTTTATTCTTACCAGCTTTAGCTTTATCCTCGTCTACCGTCTGCTGTGTACCTTTTAATATCAAGGCTTTAAGAAGTTCTTGGATAACGTCCATAGCCTTTTTTGTAAGGTCTTTCAATGAGGAAACGGCTATCCCCGCCAGTTCTTCCGAAGTGTTCATATATTGTACCTCCCGAAATATATTTTTACCTATTATATCACGCTGGCGTGACTGTTACAATTCTATCTCTTTTTCTTTCTTATATGTCAAAATATTCTTCATATAAGTATCATTCTTAATCTGTTCGTGTATTTTCATTAAATCCCTAAATGCCATATATCTTTTTTCAGTTTCGCTAAAGGAATCCTTTAGTTTCTGAATTTTTTCTACTGTCTTAATTCTTTCATTTTGTAACTTAATTAAGTCACTTTCACTACTAATATTATACTTTTCTATTACAGATTTAGCAATAGATAATTTCAATTTTTGTGCAGAAGTTAACTCGTTAATTTTCGACATTTCTAAATATAACTTAACATTAGCAATTACACCATTTAAACTTTCTTCCAAACTGGCTAATTTGTCAATACTTCTTTTCGCTTCAATATAAGAATTGGTCACTTCATTGTATTTTATATTCAGCTCATTTTCTGTAGTTATGTTCTCTTTATTAAGTAACCTTAACTGTGCAGCCAATACATTTATATCATAATCATTTTCTTTGGAATAAGGCTTTTTATGATTGTATTTTCTCACCGGCTTTTTACCATTTACAATAAGGTTAGATATGAGTTTTATTAAACTTATATACTTTAATTGTATACCTTGATATTTCGGCTTAATATGTTGGGTTTTAGTCTTTGTTATATTCTTATTGTAATCATCAATTATAGGCAATTCCTTATCTTTATCTTTAATGCGTTTTATTAAGTTTTCTTCTGTGTAATCTTCGCCTAATGTTCTTGTACGGACATACCTATCATTATCTTTCGGTTTTATACTAATGTACTTTCCTCTTTTAACTTCGTAACCTTCGGATTTTAAAGCTTCCAGTAATTCATCAATATTATTCACTTTTATTATAGCTTTATCAATAGCTAATCTAATGTTATGCTTCCATGAAGTACCCTTTTGCTTCTCCATCCATTCCTTGTAATGAACGCCTTTTCTTTTATTACCAACAATAATATCTAAGCTATATTTCTTACAGATTTCATCACTTATATTCCTTGCTCTTTGAAGTGTGCTTTTATTGCCGTAATACTTCTTACCATCAAAATCTAAAGAATTGACAATGAAATGATTATGAATATGCCCTTTATCTGTATGGGTAGCAATAACTATTTGCCGGTTATCACCAAACACTTTAGAAGCCCATTCCTCGGCAATCTTATGAGCCAATTCCGGTGTAACCTGACCTTCTTTAAAAGATTGTATGAAATGGTGTGCCTTTATCGGAGCTTTCTTGCCTTTGGAGCTGCCACTATATAGAACATCATTATATTGCTTATAAACGTCACAGAATTGGTTATAGGCTATATCTGCATTAGCAACACAGTTAATGCCAGAAGCATATAATAACCCTTCGGTCTTATCTGGATTAAGTATGTACTGAATACTTTTCTTTACTGTTGTTTTGATAGAAATTGACTTAACATAAGACATAATTCATCATACTCCTGTTTTAGTCTATCAACATCGGATCGGTAGATGTTGTTTACTTCATTTGCTTTTTTGGCTAACTGGTTAATGTTATTACCGATTCTATTCAGCTCATAAAGAAGATTGTTTATATCCTTTAGTTCTTTAATGATAATATTACCTTCCAGAGCCATCTTCCGTATAAATTTGGTTGTATTCATTTTACATTGTCTTGCCCTTTTCTCAATTACCTTCCAATCTTCCTCACTAAAATACAGCTCTTTTCTTTTCTTTCCTTCTCTTCTTGACATATCAAATATCCTTTCTTTTTAGGGGTTTTAGGGCTTAGCCCTAACCTTGTAAAACAGCACCTTAAAGGTGGTGTTTTATGAATTTGTCCGGACAAATTCTATGCTTGCTAAACTATAGTTTTATATCTCCCTTTATTATATCAACACCAAGCTAACCCTGCAAGAAATACCATTTATTCGATTTACATTTCTGCAATTCTCACAGCTACAAAGCGAAACTGAAAAAGAAAAAACCGCATCGCTGCGGCTCATAAAAAGTATTTGATTATACACAATAGAAATAGGTGTGTCGGATAAAAGAGGTAAAAGACATTCTTATGTACCGGATATTTAATTGTAAATGAGCCTTTATTAATTTCATGGATAAGCAATAAAGTAAAAGGCTGCAATATAAAAATCATCGTGTCGTACACGTAATAAGCATAGATGATAAAAATAATATTCAAGGCTAAATTTAAGCAATTCTGTATTTTAATATTCTTCACTTTATCATAGACATAGAGAACAGAAAAACCAAAAAACCAATACTCTATATTCAGAATAAAGGTCAATGAACAAAACATAAGAAACTGGATGAAGTTGATATATTTATTATTGCTTTCAATATACTTAAAGATGTAATAAAGTAAATAAAGAAAAAATATGTTTAATGCTTTACTATCAAACAAGTAAATATAGAACGGTTGAGCTATTAAGCCAATAGCAGCTAACTTTATTAATTTCTTAATATTAAGCCCTTTACTCAAACTTAGTCCATGAACATAAGAGTACAAAAATAGCATTATACAAATATGCCCAAATATACGGAATCCTATAATGTTAAATAATGCTCCAACATGGTCTAAAAACATCAAAAGAATAGCGATAATTTTATAGGTATTTTGTTTGTAATAAATATCACCGGTAGTCATCATTAATAACCTCTTATCTTTTCTATAAAATTGAAGATATATTTAACTACATTCGATACAAAGAATATGCCACTTATGCCAATAGAGAAATATAAGCCGAACATAGCATAATCATTAACCGTTATTAACCCCAAATTTAAATAATCTGTAACGGCTTCGTTACCGGTGAATTTGAATATAAAAATACTTAATATTAATACAATAAGTACATATAAAAAGGTGAACCACAAACCGGTAAATTTAAGTATTTTAAAAGCAATGGGTATCAATGTAATTATCACTGATAACACGAATGTAATAATCATAATAACTATACTAATCATATATATAACCTCCTGCTATATATGGCTTATTATTTATTATATAATAAAACAACCACTTTGAAAGCCCTCTATGCCATATTTTGAAATCATACGTATAAAGCAGGTAAACATACGTAATATAGTGTAAGTAATACGTATAAAACAATTATCAATACGTATAAAAAATACGGATATACGTATAAGTTAGTATAATATACGTATATGAGCAACTTTCGTAAGTATAAATATAAAAATCATACGTATATCCGCTTGTTTAAAAAAAATGGCTACACCCCCCATGTAGCCATAGATAAACATTTCTGTTATTGCGGATTTTTAAGAAATCTTGCTTGTGCAGATAAGTAACCTATAGCATTGGCGTACTGTCCGTTATCTTGCAGTTTGAGCTGCTTGAAATATCTGTGCATATACTTTTCAAGCTCAATAGCTCCACCGCCAGTAAGATAGATAATAGGGATAGTTACCGCCGTTTTATTCCATTGAATATTTATCTTATTCTTGATTTTTTCAGCCAGAGCCATATAAGCATCAGCTTGGTATTGGCGAAGGTCTATTGTGTTCTGCCCCCACTCCAATTTTCCGTTGCTCCAGAGCAAAGCTTTTTCAATTTCTATGAGGTCAACAACACCGCAAGTATCAAATAAAGCTTGGGCTATGCTTTGAATAGCAACATTCATTCCTTCATCTTCAAGGCTGCCGGTCAGATTGTCCAGAACATTGATACCCTTCTTTCCTTTTTCCATGACAAGGTAATCAACGGTTCTGTAACCAATATCAATTATAGCACATGAGCTGTTAGCCAGGTCGTAGTTCACTACCTCACCGTTNGTATCAAATATGGTAGCATAGTAAGCACCGGCACCCTGCACAAAGACATATACACTTTNGATAGTAAAGGTTTCATACTCACCATCATTAACNTTAACAGTGAGTTTNAGACCGCTCAGCATATCCTTTAAAGCTTGCTTTTGACTGTGAAAAATGCTGATAGGCAAGCCGACAGCCAAATCAATGTTTTTTTCCTCACCGTTCAAAAGGTTTATGCAAGTGCCGCAAAATACCTTTAACAAGTCTAAATCAAAAGTCTTATCGTTGTTCCAGTTCCTTTCAAACTTATTTGTGATAGCAACGTCACCGACAAAGTATGAATTTTCAACTTTGCCGTTAGAAATGGTTACAAGGTAGTCATCCTGCACACCTACTAAGCCGGACAAAACATTATGCTTTTTCCTACCTACAACAGAGGGGAAGCAAACCTTCTCTCCTTTCTCGTTTACTCCTTTGATAAAGCCAAAGCCAATATCAACCGCAATCCTCATAAAAAATGACCATCCTTTCAAATTATATTTTAAATGAATTTATAAAGTTGTCTAACTGCCTTTCGGTTTCCTTTTTAGCGTCCTCAGTAAGCTCACTCTTGGTATCAACCTCGGTTTTCTTTTCCTGCATAGCAAAGCCTTTATNGCTTAAATATTCNGCAAAATTGTTAAGCAGGGATTTAAGTATAGGTGCCGGTAAATCGTCCTTCTTGAAATCAATGTTNCCATCATCATCCAGAAACCTTAAAAAGTTATTTACAAGAGCTTCNATTACTTTGTTAGCNGAGCCGAAATTACTATTTTGGGCTTTCTGNTTAAGCTTTTCAAGAACATTAATATCAAGCTGTGTGGTGAATTTTTTTCTAATGATTTTGTCTTTAGCTGCCATTATTGCACCACCCCACTTAAAGCGTTTTCCCATGCGGTTATAACATCGTTATCAAAGTTCGGTTCACTGTCAGAGCTAAAGTCAATCCTTTTATCCTCATTCACATTAATAACAATATCTGCCGCAGGATAGACTTTTTGAAGTTCGGTTCTGTATTGCTCGGCTATCTTTAAAGCATCCTCCTTTTCTACATTGCCTAACAATTCAATGTTAATATCTTCCTTCCAATACTTAATCATTTTCAATCCCCTTTCCTTATACGTATATACATAAATGTTATACGTAAATATGGGATTTGTCAATCACTTTTATACGTAATAATAATAAGATTGTACGTGTATACGTATATTTTAATAAATTATACGTATATTGTCAAGGGAAATATTATTATTTCCAAATAAATATATTGAAACGTCACAAAGGGAGAATATATAATAGTTTCGTGGCTGAATGGCAACAACAAGCTCCAATGAAGCCACCTTTTAAAAATTGCCCCTTAATGAAAATTAGGGGGCAACCCCTTTAAATGAAAAAAGCCAATAGGGAAAAACCCTACAGGCACACACAACAAACATTTTCTTTTTCAGTATCGCTTCTTACTATATTACCTTACTTCAATGTAATACAAAAATTTCAGCTGCAGCCGGATCCTTTGTAAGAGATTGTATTACATTGATAATTAACTTTCAAAAACTTCATTCCCTTTTGTGTAATACAAATCTTTCCGGTCGTCCTGGAGCTGCAAAACAATTTTGTATTACACCTTACAAAGAAACTTCTTTATCCTTCTTGGCAGCTTCTATTTTGGGGCTGCTCTGCAAATTTTTTTTTAATAAATCGTTCCAATCCTTCAAGTTCTCATTTATTAGTGTACTATCTGTTTTTATAAATGTTGATTCACCCAAAATAGCAGATTTAATGCCCTTTTGTAGTTGTGGTTTATAATAATCATAATCTTCCTTGCTCGGAAAAATATTTAAACTTACTGTATCATCTGAAACTTTTGCATACACATATTCATGTTCTTTATCTTGCTTAATCTCTACACTATTAAATTTGCCTGTTAAATGATATTCTAATTTTAATACCTTATTAAATCTTCTTCCGGCAACATCATTATCGACTTTACTATCTACTACTAAACCTTTCTTTAGATAATCTAAAGCTATTTCTTTTTTCAGTCCTGCCATGCTTGCATAGAGGACATTATTTTCATTCTTATTCATTTGGATATAGGATAACATATCTATGGCACTTTCAAACAAACATACTTTCTCTGGCACACCTTTTATGTATTCAAAAGCACTTCTTCCAGTACCACCAACAACACCTTTAAACCGCTTATATGTACTTGTGCCTTGAACTTCTCCACCGATTTTATTACCGTCCTTATCAATATGAACAAATATAGCATTTCCTTTTTTATCTTGATATAATACTTTCTTTTGTAAAAGCTCTGCAATTAAAGGCTGTTCTATTCCTCTTGAATTTATAAGATAAGCATATACACGTGAAACATTGGCACACCGTTCCGGCATTTCAACTTTTCTAATCTTGTTAGTTATGACAGGGGTATTGCTGCTGTAGGTACTATTGCTGTAGGTAATAGTACCATCGGTCAAAGAGTTTACAGCATCTTTAAATGAATACCCTAACACTTCGGTAAGACAATCTACAGCATTACCGCTTTTGTTAGTGGAAAACTGATAGAACATATTATCTTTGACGTAAAGACCACCGTAACCATCGACTTTATACTGAATACCCTTATTATCTCTGACTTTATCAACCTTAAAGCCATTACGTAAAAAATACTCCGGTAAATTAGCACTTCTCGCTTTTGCAACAAGTTCCTTATCAATCATTAATAACAATCCCTTCAATAAGAATTACCTTTCCTTATCAATGCTTTTGTGATTATGATTCTTGGCATTATCCTGTTTGGCAGCTTTCTTTTTGGCTTCGCTTATTTTATCTCTTACGCTCTTATATGCAGATGGTTCCTCAAATACAGATGAAACAAAATGATGTGACAAGCCTTGCTCTGCAAAAGAGTAAAACTTATCATCAGAAACTATAATATGGTCAGTAACCGGTATATTAACTGTTCTTAAAGCAGCACTTATTCTTTTTGTTGTCTCAATATCCGAATTGG
>JGI24710J26742_10002206_pt1 | contig 17353 bp, 17 predicted proteins | sample BioPla2DNA2_FD_26742 | JGI IMG/M metagenome (IMG submission 26742) | reverse complement strand
ATGTATAATTTACCACGTTAATGGCAATATTATTAATATAGAAATATCAACGTTGAATTTCTAAAGCAAAATTAATTTACACACTATTTCTGATATTCCCACCAATCTTTAAATATAATAAGTAAAAACACAGAAATATTCAATGGAATATTTATTCCTATCAAAACATAATATTCTTTATAAGTAATTCATCTCCTGTTTAGGCTACTTTTTAATAGATTTCTATATAATTGTATGCTTTTTGAGCATATCATCCTTAATAGTCCACAGTTTTTCCGATAAGTCTACATAGTACCTGTGAGGATTCTCAAACCTTAGAACTTCTTCCCAGAGGGTATCAACCTGCTCCCGGCAATAATTTCGTATTCTCTCCAGATCCACAGATTCATAAACACACTTCCCTTTGTCGAAAACTCTAACCTGAAGCTCCTTTGCATAAAAATCTGTCACAGTTTTTCTTTTCCATGTGTGTTCAGGATCAAAAATTTCATAGGGTTTGCTATCGTCAATAACCTCATCAGCACAGGTAATTACATCGGCAATAGCCTTGTTGTTTCGTCTGTCAAACAGTCGAAAAACCTTCTTAAAGCTAGGATTGGTAATCTTGGCAACATTCTCGCTTATTTTAATTTTCGGAATAATACGTCCATTTTCCTCAACCGCGGCAAGCTTGTATACTCCTCCAAACACAGGCTCTGTTTTTGAAGTTATAAGCCTCTCACCTACACCGAAAATATCAACCTGTGCTCCCTGTATAAGTATATCCCTGATTATATATTCATCAAGTGAATTTGATGCAACAATTTTACAATCGGGATAACCTGCTTCATCAAGCATCTGCCTTGCTTCCTTCGATAAATATGCAATGTCACCGGAGTCTATTCTTATACCCTTTGGTCTAAAGCCCCTTGGAACAATCTCTTCGTTAAACACCTTAATGGCATTTGGAATTCCGGATTTTAATACATTGTAGGTATCTACAAGAAGGGTGCAGTTGTCGGGATAAATTCTTGCATACGCCCTGAATGCCTCAAACTCTGAAGGAAAAAGCTGAATCCAGCTGTGTGCCATTGTTCCTGAAGCAGGCACACCAAATTCCTTATCTGCTATAGTACATGCCGTACCAACACACCCTCCAATATATGCAGCCCTTGCTCCTAAAACAGCTCCATCATACCCCTGAGCCCTTCTTGTTCCAAATTCCAACACAGGTCTTCCCTTAGCTGCCCTAGCTATGCGATTGGCTTTTGTAGCAATAAGGCACTGGTGATTAATGGTGAGCAAAATCATGCTTTCAATGAACTGTGCCTCAATAACCGGTCCTCTCACAGTGACAATAGGCTCATTTGGAAAAATCGGTGTTCCCTCAGGTATTGCCCAGATATCACAACTGAATTTAAAACCTTTAAGATATTTCAAAAAATTCTCACTAAAAATTCCCTTGTCTCTTAAAAATTCAATGTCCTCGTCCTCAAATCTAAGGTTTTTAATATATTCTATAAGCTGTTCCAATCCCGCCATTATGGCAAATCCGCCATTGTCGGGAACCCTTCTGAAAAACATATCAAAGTAGGCTACTGTGTCTTTTAATCCATTTTCGAAATAGCCATTTGCCATTGTTAGCTCATAAAAATCAGTGAGCAAAGTAAGTTTCTCCTGTTGATTCCAATTTGTCTTTTTCACGGCTGCGACCTCCTATTCCCTAATCCCCCTAACAATTTCAACACCATTTCCCATCATATTAAAAACGGCCATAACGTTCATCAAATCCCCATTGTGCTGTCCTAAATCAAAAGTATCAACCGCATCTAAAGGAACAATGACTCTAGACTTCATATCCTTCATGTTATAATATGCTTTCAGGGTAACGGCAAACTGCTGAATACAAATGTCCGTACAAACACCTACTACAATAAAAGTATTAACCTTTGGGTTTTCTGCAAGCCAGTTGTGGAACTCCTCCTCAACAAAACCATTTGTAGAATTCTTGTTAATAAGCTTATACCCACCAATACCCTTTATTTCATCCACCACTTCGCTTTCAGTTGTCCCCGTAAGGCAGTGAGCAGGATATGCATCAAACTCAGGTGATTTATCTGTGTGGTTGTCTGCAAAAGCAAGCTTTTTAATATTGTGTTTGTCACATATCCTGCTTAGATTACATATTTCAGGTATTATTGTTTCTGCTCTCGGGCTTTTAAGTGCTCCCTCCCGAACAAAGCCGTTTATCATATCGATGATAACAAGAACAGTTTTATCCGGTTCAACTTCCTTAATATCTAAAGTTGGTTGTTTCTCTATAGTTTCTAAAATTGCTTTTAAAGTCTCACTGCTCTTTTGTACAAAATTATCTCTCACTAATTTTTTCATAAAGACGCCTCCTTAAATCTAATTTTTGTGCATTTGCTATAAGTTACTTTAAATACAACATGTTGTTATTATATATTTGTTATTATCATTATATTACTAATTAATATTATTGTCAATATTAATTTTAGAGGCGTATATATAAACAAGAGAAAGTATTAAAACTTTGTAAAAGCAGCTCAGTGCATGTTTTTGGGCAGTTCTTTCTCAACAAGCATATATACAGGTACTTCATTTACTTCACTTGTTTTAATGTCTGAAACCTGTGCCTGATTATTATTTAAGACTTTTTCAATCCATACCGGTGAGCCCTGATAAAGCACTTCAATAACGCCATCGGACTCAATAATCTGTCTTACTCTTTCAATATCCATTTTAACATCATCTCCTGTTAATTTTTCATCATAGAATATTTGTTTTATATACCTCAAAAAAACGCTATTGACCCTTTTTTTATTATTACCTGTTTTAAAACTTAATATTTTATAATAAAATAATAAGTTTGTTATCTTCTTTTTTACCAACAAACCGTTGTATAATTATAGTAAGGAAAATGATTTTTCCAAGCAATACAGCAAATTTTTTGGCAATTAATATTTTATATTTCTTGTAACATATCTTGCAACATTTCTTGATTATTTTTCGATAAGTAAGATCTTACTGTTTATATCATTTCAGTTGTTTTATTAGTTATATCTTTCACGGGGAGTGATTGGGAACGGACATTTTTTTAGAAAGAATATTTTTAGGGGAGTACATAATTTAAAAAACTTCAGGGAGTAAAAATTTTAAGAAAAGATTTTTGGGGAGTACATAAAGAGAATATTAATGTGTATACACACAAGTTGTTTTTAAAAAGAAAAAAGCATGTATTAAAACTGTGAACCGGGGTTTCCTGTAGCTTTTAGATCCTTATGGAGACCAAGCCCGTTTCACAAAAACACATTTTGATTTTAGGGAGGAAATGACAATGAAAAACTTAAAAGCTAAATTAATGGTTGCCTTTATGGTTGGGGCAATGGTAGTTTGCCAACTGATATCAGTTGCAGAAGCTTCATGGTATAGGTTTAGATAATACCCAAACAGGGTAAAGTAAACATGTCATGTACTCAAAGCAAATACCGAATAATATGCGATTGTAAGTTCGTGCATGTTTATGATTAATAAAAATAAGAAATTAAACATTTGTAATTACGTGGTGTGATGGCTCCGGAATCTTCCCGAGCCGAGGTGTCACACCACTTTTTTATTCAGAAATTCATGTACCATCAAGGTTGTGATTCTGCTCAATCTACACGCCCGCACGGGGCGTGACATATCCTCATCCATAGTAAAAAACTACTTTCAAAATGAAAAGTAGTTTTTGGATATAACCTGAAATTGTAAGATGTACATAGATAATTTTATTTAATTTATCCTTATTAAAATTTATAGTGTTTCTTTAATAACGCAATGTTTATTGAATAAAAAATTATGTCAATTTATTCTTCCTTTCCTTTTCTCTTTCAAATTCCTGCATATCCCTGATAAAGTTCAGCTGAGTCTCCGTTCGTATAATTCCCCCTGCTTCAGTCACAATGTTGTTCATATGTCTAACTGCCTCATCGGACTCAATAAACTTTGCATCTTGAATTATGCTTTTTAGTTGTTCAAACTCCTCTTTTGAAAGTTCTAAACAACATCTGCATACTGGACAAACCAGTATATTATTCCTCTTGTAAGGAATAACCGGAATAAAGAATAAGGTAAACCAAGTAGTTAATTTCTGCAAAAGCCAGTTTGTTTCACTACCACAGTTGCTGCATTGTATTTTACGAACCGGTCCATAGTTTTTCACAGTTCTGTAACCCCAGCCAAATACAATCATAATATAACCTCCTGTAAGTTGGTCAACTGAAGTAAACTCATTTGAAACAAATAGACTAAGTAAATTCTTGTAAAAACAAAGGGAGCAAAAACAAGGTGTTGTTTAAGAAATGAAAATAATTAAAACGCATTTAAACCTTACACCAATATTTTACTCCATTTTATTACGATTTACAAGTACTATTTTATTATTGTTTTGCATAAAGTATTACTATTTTAAACAAGCCAGAAATACTTCAAGAAGTTGAATCTCCCCATACGGCCTTTTACGAATACAACAACATCTTTATATGCCAAAATTCCAACCCTCACATCATTTATTGAAGGCTTTATTCCNGCATATTTTGATTTATTGAATATCTGTATAAAATCCGACAGATCCAGCCCGGTTTTATTACAAATCCTCCTTTCATATTGTGAAGCTGTCTCACCTTTAATCATTTCAAGATTCGCAACACCTAAAAGCTTTATAATTCTTCCGAAAATTCTATAAACAGCCTTGTCACTCTCCATTATAAGATTTTTTCCAATCCATGCCTGAATATAAAGCCTTCGCAAAACCCAAATAAAAAATAGAATGGTAAAAATAACGAAGGGTATAATGAGAACCCTAACCCAAACCGGAGTAATATTAATGACCTTTGATATAGATGTTTCCAAAAATTCAACTGTTACCCGAATCCTATCTATAATTAAATCCCACTTGCTTTTGGCCATATTACTAACTGTCGGCTCAAATACCATCCATCCGTATCCTGCTATATAAACCTCAGGATATGCGTGGGCGTCTTTTTCACGAACAATATATCTCCCGGTTTCATATTCAATCTCATCAGCTACATATCCCTCTGCATATCTTGCAGGCAAACCGCATGCCCTCGCCAACACCACCATGGCAGAGGCGTAATGAATGCAAAACCCACTCCCGCTTTCAAAAAGAAAATAGTCATTGGCTTCTGTACCATCCGGAATGCGGGGAGGATTTAAATCGTACACAAAATCCGATGTGTGAAAATACTGCTCTATCGCTTTAGCCTTATCATAATCACTCTGTTTTCCTTCAGTTATACTTTCAGCCAATTCATAAATCCTTTGGGAAATGTTTTGAGGCAATTGCATATAGTTTTCATATACGTGGCTCAACTCAGCCGCTGCCACACCCAACACATTTATTTCGTCATAGCCTAATGTAAATCCCGTACCGTTAACCTTATCCGTCCTATAGGATGCAGGGTTCAATATTTCCTCCGCTATTGTTTTATTTAAAATTCTCATAAGCCTGTATTCCTGTGAATTTAAAGCTAATTTGGAGGATATGTATTCAATACGGTAAAAGTCCCATGGATATGTTAAAGGAAACGTACGTACCGCACACATTCCATATCGGTTTATGTATTCATTGCGGTTCTTACAATCAGCATCTAAAATACCAACCGGTACCGGAAGAGAACTCACAAAAACCTGACTTGTATTAGTTAAAACTGCAGTTTTCTTAACCCTTTTGTCAGAATCAAAATCCCACAATTCATTGTGTTCGGATAACAACGGAGGAATCTCTCCCTCTTCCTTTGCTCTTTTTAACAATGAAACAAGAGTATCATATTTAACCTGATACCGATAAATATCTTCAATAGGTTGGTATTCTATCAATTCACGATTTCCTGACTTCCATGAATTATTCTCATATTTGTCCCAAGCCCGCACTTTTAAGTACAGTGCTTCATCAGCTTCCACAACTAAGAGCACCCTGTCACTCAAAGGTGCACTCAAAGAATCTATCCTGCTCTGGGTCTTGGCATTCACAGGATTAAAAATATTTCTCGACACATTCGGTAAATAATCTTGTTCACTGTTTCCTAAAGTATCAATTTCATCACTTAATACTGTGTTCAAATATATAATTTTCGGAATTACATCGGGCTTTGGAATAATCATTGCACTTATAAAAACTACACAGACGCAAAAAAACATAGATAAGTAATACCATTTATTTTTATAAAAACCGCCTTCGGATGCAAAATTGCTTTTCTTCCTCTCACGCTCATAATACAAAACAAAAAAAAGTATTACAAAAATTGCAAAGGTCAATGTTAAATTCTTTTCCGATTTTGAAGAATAAATCAAAAAAGGAATAAGACCGGTAAGAAATACCACTCCTATCCTATAACGAATAACTGTAAAATAATAAATTACCGAAGTAAAGCCATAAACCGGAATCAAAAATAGAGGTAAAATTTCCCTCTCATTTATTGAAGCTACCTGAGACAGTATAAAATACAAAACGGAGAATGCAACAAACAAAAGAAATTTCATCTTTTTCTGTTGTTGAATATAATTGTAGCATACAAACATAATGCAACTAATAATTATTGTTAAAATTGGAATAACAATTTGAAATGAACCGGTTAGTGAAATAACCATCCAGTTTACTGCCGCCACAGAAAACAGTATAGGAGCTATTTGGCTTTTCAATCTCTTTATACTTTCCAATCAGACCTTCACCCTTCCTTACTAAATAGGTTGAGTTAATACCAATCTAGATAAACACCTTAGAAATATCATCAGCCACACCTATCGTCCATGTATTTGTTTTTGGCTGCCAAGTCTCACTGTTTACACTTTCGTTAAAACCATTGTTTTTTAATAATACCAAATCAATTGCCATGTTTAAATCCTGCATCTGTTCAACAAGTTGCATAATTTGCCTGTCCGGTGAAGCCGTAAACACCATTGCATCTCCACCGGCAATCCTGTATCCCCTGACTTCTTTAGCTGTAATACCTTGCAACGGAAGCCGGCTAACTTGATTGTCAGCTGCGTTAATAAATCTATAAACAGCCAGTCTGTGCTGTATCTTAATAACTTCATCCCTGTCCTTAATAGAATATTTCATCCATTCACCTTTTTCAAAAAGCCACAATTCCAAATCTCTGCCTGCTTTTATCATCATGTTTATTATCGAAATAAGTGCTTCTAGAATTTTATCCTCTCTTTGAACAGTTTTTTGAGGTACAGGTTTTTGTTCTGTTGAAATAAGGGGATCAAGCATCAATTCCTTTTTGGCAAAGCTTCCTCCCTCATCTTTTCTTACCATTAAAACCTCGCTTTTTGCAGATAGTTTCCAATGAATTTTATGAAGGGAGTCTCCCGGCTGATATTCACGGAATTCATGACCCGGCTCCCCGTATAAGCAATTCATAAAATTTAAATTGTTTGATATCTCTCCCGTTTCACTGCTTTCTACCTGAACGGAATTCAATACTAAGGCACTGTTTATTTGCAAATCCACTATTCTGTTTAATACTATTATATCTCTCGATCTTTCACTCTCATCTAATTTCTTTATTGCAGAAAACCTGAAAAAACCTAAAAAGTCCTTTATCCCAGCTTCATAAACTCCAATCCTTGCTTTTCCCCTGTATTTTGCCCTGTACTCCAAAACCACGTCCCGGGTCTTTAAAGGCCCTAAAGAAACAATGAGTCTGGGAGAGCTCAAGGGCATCATATTTGAAGGAATAAAAAAGGAAATAAATACAATGGGTATGGGAAAGATGGATTTATTTCTAAGAAAAACCTTTACCCGTACCACATCATCCTTTTCAATTCGCGGTGAATCAACTCTTGTATCCACCGAAACCTCAAGATTCTTCCGGGATAACAGAGCCACAACCAAAAACAAAAGCGGTGATAAAATCAACATATAGATCACAAGTACACTGGTCTCATCCCCAAAAAAATATGTATATAAAATCATACTGACCAACATAAAGAAATATGTTAAATAGCTTCGCATCGGATACTTCCCTCTGTACCGTTTGTTCAAACAACCGGAACCTTTGTATTTTGAAGAATATCGGCTATCACCTTGGATGAATTATAATTATTCATTTTTGCTTCCTGGCTTATTATGATTCTATGTGCCAACACAGGTACAGCCATTTTCTGAATATCATCGGGGAGTACATAACCCCTTCCCATAATAAACGCCCATGCCTTTGATGCCTTATACAGATTTAAGCTTCCACGGGGACTGCATCCTAAAACCACATTTTTGTCGTTTCTGGTGGCGGATATAATATTTATTATGTAATCCTTCAAGCATTCCTCCACCCTTACTTTTTTTACCTGTTCTTTAAGCTCCATTAGCTCCTGTGTTGTCGTAACAGGCTCAAGGTTGTCCAAAGGATTTTCACTTCCAAACCTGTCTATAATCATTTTTTCTTCATTTTTATCGGGATAACCTATACTGAGTTTAAGAAAAAACCTATCCATCTGGGCTTCGGGCAATGGGTAAGTACCAAAGCTCTCAATGGGATTCTGGGTGGCTAAAACCATAAAGGGACGTGGCAGCTTGTACGTTTTTCCGTCAACGGTGACCTGGAATTCTTCCATAATTTCCAAAAGACTCGATTGTGTTTTTGGTGAGGTTCGGTTTATTTCATCCGCCAGAAGGAAATTGCACATCGCAGCCCCTTCCCGGTATTCAAACTCCCGCGTTCCGGGATTGAACATCGAAAAGCCCATTATGTCTGAAGGCATTACGTCCGGAGTAAACTGAACCCGGTTAAAAGCCCCGTTTACGGATCGTGCAAGAGTGGCAACCAACTGAGTCTTTCCCACACCAGGAACATCCTCAATCAAAACATGTCCGTCACTAAATAAGGCAACAAGGAGATGCTCTATCACAGACCTTTTGCCGATAATAATCTTCTCCATGTTATCTATCAGTATATCAATGGTCTTGCTCATTGGACAACACCTCTTTTTTGAATTTTAACCCGCCTGAAAATTAAAACCTAGTGCATTGAGCCGTTCGCTATTCGGCCATTTCACTTTGTGAAATCCTACCAGCCTTCAAACCCACTTTAATAAAGCCCAAAGAAACGACTTATAGAAATAATTATAACAAAAAAATGCATCCAATGCACAATAATTTAATAAGATATATTGCTAATTGCAATATCATGTTATTCCTCCCCTTGTATGTATTTTTTTATAGTTGCTTCATTTAGTCCCACTTATGAAACAATATATCCCTCTACTCTACAATGCCTGTTGTTAAATTTATACTCCAAATTTGCATACCTATCAAACATCATTAATGTACTCTTGAACAACTCTATTTAGCGGATAGGCAATTCCATACTTCTCTAATAAAGACTATGTTTATACATTACTAAAGGCACATCCTTGATCGGAAGTGCCTTTAAATAACGATTTATTCTATTAATCAGCCATCTTTCATCCTATAATACTATACTTACCTTCAAGAGTAGTTATATCGAACTTACCAATTCTTCCATCTTCGGTTTTAAACGTAAATACTTTTTATCAGAACTTAATTTGATAATTCATCTACTTCATGCAACAGCAAAAATTATATCAAATCAGTTTACGGATCTCATTTCAAGCTATCCTTAAGAGCCTTTTCCAACATGGAATTAAAGTCCTCGTATGTATTTATTATTGTACCTGATGGGTTATCCAGTTCAACAAAAACGTGATTTAGCAAATCGAAACAATACCAACTTATATTGCTTTCTCCAAAAAACATATACTGCTTCTGATGCTCATTCTCGTACCAGATTTCATTTGTATCAACATATCCGTAGACCGTATCGTTATTCTCAACCTTCACTAACCAGTTATCAACTCCATAAAAAATGAAACCATTAAATTCCAGACCATTAACAGTTTTTAAAAATCTTATATATTGCTCTGGTAATTCGTTACCAAACTTTTCATTAACTGCTTTTTTCAAAGCCTCAATTTGTTGGTCTGATGCTGGAGCATTTAAAGTATCCCCATATTTCTCCTCAATTTTTTTAATATCTGACAGTAGCTTTTCCCACATAACAAACCTTCTTTCTTTTAACAGAAAACCAGCAGTGTTCAACTTTACGCTTTGTTATTTAAGAAATAAAAAGAATTATTTATCGGAATATAAAACATTTATTCTTCATCTTCCACTATCGGTATAAAAGGTGATAAATACACATCTTTCTTCTCTAAAACTCTTCCTCTGGATAAAACATACACTCTGAACTCATTGTCAAATCCATCAGTGTCTTCATCATCCATAACGTAAAGAATGCCGTATGAACCAGGAGTTAACCGGGCTATATATTCGAAAAACTCCACGGGATTATCTTCGTTAATTGGTTTTCTATTACTACAGCCGGCTAACAATATATGATAAATACCATTAACTGCATGTAAATTGAGTATGTTATTTCCCCAGTTTAACTTCGCAATATGTGACCTTATTTCATCAGCTATTTCATATAACCCTTCTTCATCTACATTAGCAGGTGTTTTTCTAATCGTAGCCCATCCATGAAACTCATACATTTTATCTCCTCCTTTATTTCAAAGGTTCAGTATCTATTATTACTTCTATACCATACCTCTGACTATATTCGTAAAGTTTATCAATTACAGACTGTGAAGGCTGACCCTCAAAATGATAATATACTTTTCTTCCGGTTTGCTGGGCAGCTTCAAACGTTGCCTTCATTTGATTTCGTACATTCTTATTAACTGTTTGCAGTGCAGGCTTGGTTTGACCGATAAAATCTTTACTTATAGCATCAAACTCACGTGCTTCGGGATCATTAGCAAATCTTACACGTAACTCCCCTCCGATTCTTTTGGCAAGAGCATCGGCAGCTGAATCCGGTTTATTTACTTTTATTAAGTCACCAGAATATTGTTTTATGTCGACCCATCCCTTGCCATCGACTCCCGGTTCGTTTACATCCGAATCATTCTCGCTTTGTTTATACAAACATTTAAGTCTATCATATAAGTCGTTAAACTCATCCCTGTCTATTTCTCCATTTTCAAACTTTTGTTTAAGCTGCTCTTCTATGACATAAAACTGCTCAATCGTTATTTTCTTCCCGCCAGATGCACCGGTTTCACTTGTTGTTGGCATCTTCCCTTCACCTTGCAAGTTGAACTGATAATATCAAAGGCTTTATAACTCTTTTACATCGAGGTGATAATATAATAAGCAGTGATTTTTGTCAATATTTTTCTGTTTTATCACTGCTGCACCATGCACTCACAATGTGAATAGCTTTTTTCCCGGCACTTTTATTTGTTGTTCCTCTCATTGTTTTGCAATCAACGGCTACTACATCACCTTCTTCGAGCTGCATAACTTCCTGTATCCACTCTACAAAGCATTTTTCAAACTGCTTCGGGGCAATTACGTCTAATACTCGTGCTATTGTGAACCATGATAGAATTCCATTGGGCAACTCAAGATACTGCTTTAGCCAATCTTCCATTATATGAGCCATGTCTTCATCTCTTCCCACTCATCACATCTACATATATTTGCAGCCACGGCAATAAAAAGTATATCCAGTAGTTTATACTGAACCTAACCTTCTTGTCTTGGATCGAAAATCACTGTAAATAATCAAAAAAACTTCCCATATAATCGCTTCCTGACCATAGTTTTGACATCACTATTTATTATGCTCTATGTTCATTAGCTTTCTATATGCCTTTAAAGGTTTAGCTGTAATTTATACCATGGCAAAATGTTCATTCCTGTTTTGCCATGATAGATATATTATTATCCAAGAAATTTTTATGTTGATTCGCTTGGTTTTGTTTTCCAAATAATGTATAATTAACTTAACATATACGAAATCTAAACATTATTAAATTAATAGAAGTCATATTATGAAAGAATGCAAAAATATTATTTTATTTTTATTACAAAAAAGTTTTTTACCGACAGTAAAATAAAAGATAAATTTAAAGAAATTTATAGAAATGCTTTCGATGACCAATATCCCGGTGTCTATATTTATTTTGCCGGATATAATAAAATATACGAATCAAGCTACAAATTACAAGACACAGTAGATGATTACAACACGTGGTACAGCTTTAATGGATCGTAAGTAATTATATGTTTACAAGTGTCCTAAACTACGTAAATTATAGGAACATTACCGAGATGAATTGAAAGCTGTTCTCTCAAGAATTCTTCACCCTCATTTCTCAACTCTTCTTTATACCAATACTTGCCCCGTCCCCTTCCGGTCATCATGTTTTATCATAGAGTTCTACAGCTTTTGGAAATGCTTCGTTATTGATTTGCCCTATGGACAAAACTGTATGTCATGAAAATAATCTCAATAAACATCTCTTTTTTAACCTTATCCGATAACTCATCAGCCAGTTGCTGAATCAATTCCGAATACAATTCCCGCCAGTTTTCCATTAGAACCACCAGTGCTATCAAAAGTCCGATTCTATATCCCGCCTCACACAAATTGTTGATTGCATTAATTCTATCCTTTAGCAAAGATGTTCCAAACTCCACCTTTTGAATAATCTGCTGAGGGTTTACACTCATCCTTACAATAGTTCTGCCTTTGTGAGCTAAAGGCAGTAAAGACTCAACCATATGAAACTTAGTGGGAAAGGTTATAAACCCGTATTCGTTTCTGCCAAACCTTTCAATGGTCCATTCAAGGTTTTTGGTTATGGTGTTTTCCAAAACCAGATCGCTGTTGCTTCCAATCTCAAAGGTTAATTCCTCATCGGCGTTATTTGCTGTTTTAATTAATTTGTCCATCATCTGTTCACGGTTTACAAACAACCTTAAGTAAGAACATTTATTATAGTTGCACACCAGATAGCAATAAAGGCACATGGCACTGCAGCCCGAGGATGTATACGGTACAAGGAAATCTGAGACTTTATGATTGGGAACATATTTGTGGGTTTTTCGAACCCCGATTATAAGAAACCTTTTCATCTTACCGAACTCTTTATTTGAGCTTTTCTGCAGCTCTTCAATATTGTTGTGGCTCTCAATGGGGATCCAGGTTTTATCATGATATAACTTTCTTAAATACAGTCCAAGCTCATACCTGTCAATTGCCGGCTCGTAAAATATTTTATCCGGATACATAAAGTCACCTCTATAAGTATTTTGATTTTGAAAATATGTAAAGGTCTTTCTGACTTCAGCCCGGCATGTATATTCTCATTGGTACAGAGTTAATGACTTTAGTTTGGCTCATTATCGTATTTATATACTCATATGCTAAAAACCGAACATTATCGAAAAAAACGGGTGTATATTGATTATGTAAAGTATAATATGGAAATAGAATAAATTTTATCTATACATGACTATACACTTGTTTGATGTCCATGTAATAAACTATTAAAATCTAAACATATTGACTTACATAATTATCTGTATTAAAATGTAATTAATATGGTAATACTAAGTATGCGATGAAGAGAAGAGTACGCTATTGATGGCTTTTACAGAGAACTCCGGGAAGCTGAGAAGGAGCAAAGTACAGATAGCCGAACATGGTCTTGGAGCTTTCGCACCGACTATCCGATGGATTTAGGCTGCGACAGGTGCACCTGTTATAGTGCCAGGGTATAATCAGAAGTTTCTGACGTACCTGCTGAGGCCGATATTGCGAAATATCGGTGAACCGGGGTGGTAACACGAAGTATAATGCTCTCGTCCCTAGGATAAATTGCCTAGGGGTGAGGGCTTTTTTATTCGTATCTATTTAGTTTTAGCAAAGCAAACGAAAAAACCAGGGCACTTAGAGCTTGACTTTTTGTTTGTACAAAAAAGTTTTATTTAAAAAATAGTAATTTAAGGAGGAGTTGTTTATGAACATATTCATCGGCGGAGCCTGGCCTTATGCAAATGGCTCTCTTCACATAGGCCATGCTGCAGCTTTACTGCCGGGAGATATACTGGCAAGATATTTCAGATTGAAAAAATATAATGTGTGTTATGTTTCAGGAAGTGATTGTCACGGTACGCCCATTCAGATACGGGCTCAAAAAGAAGGAGCTTCCCCTGAAGAAATTTCGGATCGCTACCACAATCAGTTCAAGGAGTGTTTTGAAAAGCTGGGCTTTTCCTATGACTTGTACAGTCAAACAAAGGATTCCTATCATGTTGTTTTTGTTCAGGAATTTTTCACAAATCTTCTCAACAGCGGTTTTGTATATAGGAAAGCTGTGGAACAGGTTTATTGTGAGTCCTGCCGCCAATTTCTACCCGACAGGTTTGTTGTCGGTACTTGCCCAAATTGTAAAAGCAAGACAAAGGGGGATCAATGCGATGCCTGTGGAACTCTTTTAGATGCTGCCAATCTAAAAGACAGAAAATGCGGCATCTGTGGAGATACTACCGTCTTCAAATCATCGGAACACTTTTTTCTGGCATTATCAAAGCTGCAGCCCTTCATTGAGGATTATGTCCAAAATTCCAGCGGCTGGAGAACCAATGCACTGGGGCTCTCTCAAAGATATATAGACGAGGGACTCCGTGACAGGGCTATAACCCGGGATTTGGAATGGGGTATACCTGTGCCCATAAAAGGGTTTGAAGGTAAAAAGATATATGTATGGGTTGAAGCGGTTTTGGGGTATCTTTCCACAAGCAAGAAATGGGCAGAAGCTTGTGGCGTGGATTGGCGTGAAATACGATCCGAAAACTCTTTACACTATTATATACACGGCAAAGACAACATTCCCTTTCACACCGTAATTCTCCCTGCCCTTCTAAAAGCCCATGGCGATTTTCATCTGCCGGACAGAATAATATCCAGCGAGTATGTAACCCTTGAGGGCAAAAAGATATCCACCAGTGAAAACTGGGCGGTCTGGATACCGCATCTTATTGAGCGTTATAATCCCGACAGTATCCGTTATTACTTTATTGCCAACGGTCCCGAAAAAAAGGATACGGACTTTTCATGGAGAGAATTTATAAACAGCCACAACGGAGAACTACTTGGTGCTTACGGCAATTTTGTCAACAGAAGCCTTGTTTTCATACGAAAATCTTTTGGCGGCAAGGTACCCAAAGGAGAGTGCAATTCGAACATCAAGGAATCTATAGTTAATCTTTATCCAACAGTCGGAAGCCTTATTGAACAGGGAGATTTTAAAGACGCCATTGAAGCAGTATTTTCATTTATACGCTCCGCAAACAAGCATTTTGACGAAGAACAGCCCTGGATCACCCTTAAAGAAAACATAGAAAAATGCAGGCAAACCCTTTTTACTTGCGTTCAAATTATTGCCAATCTTTCAATTTTACTGGAGCCCTTCCTGCCGTTTTCATCATCTAAAATCCGCAGCATGCTTCATATAGAATCAACCGGGTGGAAATACACCGAAGTGCCGTTTGATCAAATTATTGGAGATGTAAATATTCTTTTTGAACGCATTGACAAAAAGAGAATTCAGGAGGAAATTGAAAATATGAAGCGAGTGAATTAGCTCAAGGGCATCGGATCCTTTCACTCTTCCGGTAATTTTACTTCGCGAAATTTCTCTAAATGTGAAGAAAAGTGTAAAAGAAAATTTAAGTTTCTTTCACATTTTTCTTCACATATATGATTTGCAACTTGGTGAACTACTTCATAACTCGTTAATAATTTCATGATTTCTTTTTAAAACTCCTTTGCCCCTCCAACTAAAAGCCCTATCCTTGTATCTTCTTAAAAACTCTTTGTTGGAAATTTCTTTTAGCTCCTCATATTCTATTCTGTACTTAAGATTATTTTTAAACTCTTCTATCACCGTCTTTTTTACCTTTTGGTTGTGAGGACATACATCCTGGCATACATCACATCCCCAAATCAAAGAATCCTTCTTTAAAATCTCCATATCTTCCGCCGAAAGTTCACCCTTCTTTTGAGATATATAAGACCTGCATTTAAACGGATTTATTGTAAAGTCACCTAAAATGCACTGCCCGGGGCATCTTTTCACACAATCAAAGCATTTTCGGCATGTCCTGTCCTGCGGTTTATCAGGCTCAAAGGGATAATTGTTTATAATATACCCTATAAAAACATAAGAGCCATATTCATCCGTTATTATATGGTTGTTAATTCCGAAAAAGCCCAACCCCGCTTTGTAGGCTAGATATCTATCATTAAGAGGACCTGTGTCTGCAAAGGCTTTGTAATTAAATCCTTCGATGTTTTTTTTAAAAAAATCCCCTATTTTTTCCAGCATATCTTTAACCGTCATATGGTAATCTACAGCGTAAGCATATTTTGATAAATTGGAACCTTCAAAATTACCGCAATAATAGGGAAACAAACACACTATTACCGACTTTGCATCTTCCAAAGTCAAATCCGGACAAATCATTTTTTCCAGACTTCCTTTATCAAAAGCATTTGCAAAGCCCTTTTCGATTCTCTTTTCCCACACATCCTTTAAATCGGTATAAGGACCGGAAGATGCTATCCCTACACCTTCTATATTTATAGCTTTACAAAATTCAATTAAAGCTTTCTTCATCCAATCAATCCTAATCCAATGTTTTTTTATTATGCAACATCCATTTTGCTTACATTATATATTATTTATATTATACCTACATCTTTATCTGGATTTCAAAAAATTATAAACCCAACTTTTCCAATAACTTCTTCATTATAAGAAATAGTCTTCATTATTTTTTAAATTCCCGCTGAAATAAAATCTTGCGTTCGTATTTAAACTTGCGTTCATATTTAAATATGAAAGGTTCGAACCTCCTTAGGGTCATCAGTTTAACAAGTAATCAGCTTAGAGCAGCATATGTATATGTTGACAGTGAAGTAGTAAATTCAACTGATTTGTCAACTGATAAAAAGATTCATGTTCCATACTATTGACTCACTTACCTATGACAGACACAGAAAGCCAAAACTTACCGGGCTGGAGATGCAACTATAAGCCTTGCTGTAACTGAAACAGAATTTGATTGGAAAACTCACAAAAGATAAAACAGAGTGGAGCTGAGGAAGGGACTTGAACCCTCGACCTATTGATTACGAATCAATTGCTCTACCAACTGAGCTACCCCAGCATCAATACAATATGACATTATTTTTTTATTCCATATAGAGTTACCATATTAAACATGATATACCCCACATAAACTATAAAACTCACATTAAAATATTAATTCCAAAAAGCATTTTTGTCAAGAGCAATACTTCTTTTTTACACGGTAAAAGCATGAACCCATCTCCTGCCAATACTCTCACAAGAGAGTTTTTTAAAATGCCATTTCAGCATTTAATATTCAGGCAAGAAAATC
>JGI24710J26742_10002201_pt1 | contig 17379 bp, 11 predicted proteins | sample BioPla2DNA2_FD_26742 | JGI IMG/M metagenome (IMG submission 26742) | reverse complement strand
ATCAACACCCTGCAACACGATTTAGCCGACCGTTTAGGCAAACTATCCGACTACGACGACTATGCGTTATTTCTTGTCAATTCGGGCGCCGAAGCCAACGAAAACGCCTTGAAATTAGCCTCGTTCCACACCGAAAAAAAACGGGTAATAGCTTTTCAAAAAGCTTTCCACGGTCGCACTTCTGCTGCTGTAAGAATTACGGACAATCCCAAAATATGCGCTCCTATCAACGAAAGATTTGAAACTACTTTTTGCCCGTTCAATGACATCAATGCCGTGCAGCGCGAATTAGCTAAAAACGATGTGTGCGCCGTCATCATCGAAGGCATACAAGGTGTAGGCGGCGTCAATATTCCCGATACAAATTTTTTGCGCGCTTTGCGACAAGTTTGCACCGACTACGGCGCAATCCTCATCATTGACGAAATACAATCGGGCTACGGTCGCAGTGGAAAGTTTTTCGCACACCAATATGCCGACATCAAAGCAGATTTGGTAACCATGGCAAAAGGCATGGGCAATGGTTTTCCTATTGGCGGAGTACTTATTTCGTCACAATTTAAACCCAGCTACGGTATGTTGGGAACCACTTTCGGCGGTAATCATTTGGCTTGCACATCCGGAATTGCCGTGTTGGACGTGATGAAACAAGAAAACCTTATTGCCAACGCTGCCGAAATAGGTACTTTTTTGATGGCTGAATTGAAAAAATTGCCCAAAATAAAAGAAGTGCGCGGTCTTGGTCTTATGATAGGCATTGAAATGGACGAACCCGCTGCCCCCTTGCGCAAACGGCTTTTGTTTGAACAACATGTTTTTACTGGCGCAAGCGGTACTAATGTGATACGTCTTTTGCCTCCACTTTGCCTCACAAAAAACGAAGCGGAACTCTTTATCCAACGTTTTAAAAAGATTCTCAACTGATTTTATGAGCTATTTTTTATTAATAATTGGTTTCATCCTTTTAATCACGGCAGCCAATTGGTTGGTCGATGGTGCATCGGGACTGGCAAAACGTTTGAACATTCCCGACCTCATTATTGGGCTTACTATAGTGGCTTTCGGAACATCAGCTCCCGAATTGATGGTCAATATTGTGGCAGCCATAAAAGGCAGCAGCGAGATTGCACTCACCAATGTATTAGGCAGTAACTCCATCAATACATTAGTGATTTTAGGAGTTACTGCTTTGATTTACCCTATCGCTTCTCAAAAAAGTTGCCGCCTTGTTGATATACCGTTCAGCATCGTTGCTGGTATTGCCGTATTATGTCTTTGTACCGATTATTTTACCACCTCCAATGGCGTATTGTCGCGTTGGGACGGAATTATTTTGCTCTGTTTCTTTGCATTATTCATGGCACATATCATCTATTTGGGAATAAAAGGCAACGCCTCTATTGATGAAAACTACAAACCGATGAAACTTTGGGTAGCACTTGTACTGATATTTGTAGGCTTGGCGGGATTAATGATTGGCGGCAACCTGATTGTCGATAATGCCGTAAAAATTGCCATTGCGTGGAATGTCAGAGAATCTGTTATCGGCGTAACTATTGTGGCATTGGGCACGTCGCTACCCGAATTAGCCACATCAGCTATTGCAGCAAAAAAGAAAAATGCCGATATCGCCATCGGCAACATTATCGGCTCGAACATTTTCAACATCTTTTTTGTGCTGGGCATCAGCGCCGTCATACGACCACTCCCAACCTATCCCAATTTCTTGCTTGACGTAGCCATGGTTATCATTAGTAGTTTACTCATCCTTCTTTTTACTCACAATAAACAATACACCATAAAACGTTGGCACGGAGCGGTTTTGCTGGCTGTTTATGCCATATATCTTTATTTTTTATTATCCAATCTCTAACAAGCGTCAGCAACTATGAACGAAACAACCTATAACATCGGACTTTCGCTGAGTGGTGGCGGCGCAAAAGGTATTGCACATCTTGGAGTGATACAAGCCTTGGAAGAGTTTGGTTTAAAACCCGAAATTATTGCCGGAGTGAGTGCCGGAAGCATTATCGGGGCTTTGTACGCCGATGGAAAACGACCTAAAGATATTTGCCGATTTTTCAAAGAATCGAGTTTTTTCAAATTCGTATCTATCAGTCCCAACAAAGGGCTGATGTCCTCTAAACGTTTTTACGACCTTTTGGACAATTACCTGACAAGCAAAACATTTGAAGATTTGAAACTACCGCTCATCATCAACGCCACCGAACTGATTGACGGCAAAAACGTCTATTTCACCTCGGGGTCTCTCATTGACAAAATTGTGGCTTCGTCTAGTGTACCCATTTTTCTCAATCCCGCCGAAATAGACGGAAAAATGTATGTTGACGGCGGTATTTTCTGCAATATGCCCGCCAAAATTATTCGACCGAAATGCCAAACGCTTATCGGCGTACACGTAAACCCTATATTGAGCGATGGCGATATCAACTCCGTTCTCGACGTAATGGAACGCGTTTATCATTTAGTCATACAAGCCAACACCGTCACCGAAAAAAAGGTTTGCGACATTGTAATAGAACCGATAAAAGCACGCAACTTCGGTATGTTTGAAATCTCTAAAAGTCAACAACTATTCGATATCGGCTACGATGCAGCTATGCGAAAATTAGAAACAATTTATAAAACTTAATATTAACATTTTAAAACTTATTTGTATGAAAAAAAATTTATTGATTAGTGCTTTTTTCCTTCTTGTGCCGCTTTGCGCTTATACGCAAGAACAAGAAGTTGAACCGGAAGTTGATAAAGCTGTAGTGGTGGACAACGTCAAAGCAGCTGCAACAGCGCAAGATGCGTTACAAAAAGCAGAAGCTCCCGCCAATAATTGGAAATGCACAGGTATTGTCGGCTTCGATATGTCCGTTACGGGACTATGGAACTGGGCAGCAGGCGGTAACAACAATGCAAACGGACATCTGTTCGCCAATGTATCGCTGCTCTACAAAAAAGACCGTTTTGCGTGGGACAGCAATTTGGATACCGATTTTGGATTATCGTTTATTGACCAAACCAAATTTCCATGGCAAAAAACGAGCGATAAAATTAACTTTTCCACCAAATTTGGCTACGAATTTGCTAAAAGTTGGTATGTAACAGCTTTGGGAAGCTTCAAATCGCAATACGCCAAAGGTTACAGTTACAAAAACGATGAAAAAACATATATATCGCACTTTCTGTCGCCTTCGTACACCGATTTGTCAGTCGGTATCGACTGGAAACCCAACAGCATTTTTTCAGTTTACCTCTCGCCCGTGGCAGGACGTATCACCAGCTGTACCGTACCGGAACTGAGGGAAAACTACGGCGTTGCCAACGATAAAACCAACCGTGCAGAATTTGGTCTTACTTTCAAAGGAAACGTGCTTTACGACAAGATTGAGAACTTTAAAGTACTGTCGGCACTATCGCTTTTCACACCTTACTCTAAAAAATTCGGCAATTTTGATGTGGATTGGGACGTAGCCGTGTCGTACAAATTCCTAAAAGTATTAAATGTAACCTTAAGCACTTCGCTCAAATATTACGATTCCGTACTCATTGCCGGCAAAGACGGTCACAAGTGCCCACGCGTTCAATTCAAATCGGTACTTGGTTTGGGCGTAGGATACAGCTTTTAACACCAACAAGCGTTTGCTTACAAATCCACCGCATAACGGTGGATTTTTTTGTTTCGTACCATAAAAAAGTGTACTTTTGCACGCTCTTACACGAGAGTAACAATTTCTAAAATTCTTCAAAAATGTCTCTACAATGCGGAATTGTTGGTTTGCCCAACGTTGGTAAGTCCACTCTTTTTAACTGTTTGTCGAACGCCAAAGCGCAATCGGCTAATTTTCCGTTTTGCACCATAGAACCTAATGTCGGCGTTATTACCGTACCCGACGAACGCCTCAATAAGTTGGCTGAACTCTGCCAACCTGAGCGTGTTGTGCCCACTACGGTAGAAATAGTCGATATTGCAGGATTGGTAAAAGGCGCAAGCAAAGGCGAAGGGCTTGGCAACAAATTTCTCGCCAATATACGCGAAACGGACGCCATTCTTCACGTGCTGCGCTGCTTCGATGACGACAATGTTGTACATGTGGACGGTTCGGTAAATCCCATACGCGACAAAGAAATTATTGACGCCGAACTGCAATTGAAAGACTTGGAAACCATAGAAAACCGCCTTGCAAAAGTCCAAAAACAGGCACAAACAGGTGGCGACAAACAGGCAAAACTCGCCTACGAAGTATTTTCCAAATACAAAACCGCTCTCAGTCAAGGCAAATCTGCCCGCACCGTAACTTTCGATACAAAAGATGAACAAGCCATTGCCCGCGACCTTTTTCTGCTAACGGCAAAACCCGTTATGTATGTGTGCAATGTCGATGAAGCATCAGCGGTAAACGGCAACCGCTATGTGGAACAGGTGCGCGAAGCCGTGAAAGACGAAGCTGCCGAAGTGCTTGTAGTTGCTGCCAAAATAGAATCGGAAATAGCAGAATTGGAAACCTACTACGAACGCCAAATGTTCCTCGAAGAAGTGGGTCTCAAAGAATCGGGCGTTGCTCGCCTCATTAAATCGGCTTACCAACTACTGAACCTCAAAACTTTCTTCACCGCCGGCAGTGACGAAGTGCGTGCTTGGACTTTTGTGAACGGCTACAAAGCCCCGCAATGCGCCGGCATTATTCACACCGATTTTGAGAAAGGTTTTATTCGCGCCGAAGTTATCAAATACGACGATTTTGTGCATTACGGTAGCGAAAATGCAGTGAAAGAAGCCGGTAAAATGGGCATCGAAGGCAAAGAATATTTGGTGCAAGACGGCGATATTATGCACTTCCGTTTCAATGTATAAACTACCATCACCACACAAAAAAGCGCAACTCCTCAAGGAATTGCGCTTTTTTTATGACAGTTAATTTTTATCTTCCGCAGCAGTTTTTGTACTTTTTACCGCTGCCACAAGGACAAGGATCGTTGCGCCCTACAGTCTTCTCGGCGCGTATCGGTTGCGTTACTTGACGTTCGCGCGTATCTTGGCGCATTACATCGTCATTGCCACTACGGTAATCCGCTTTTTGCGTGCGGTATTTGCTGTAGTCGGAACGCTGTTCGGCAGTGGCTTGGCGCACCTGTTCCGGTTGGCGCACCGGAATTTGCGCACGCATCAGTACTGCCGTAATTTTTTGGTTAATATCTTCCACCATTGCCTTGAATAGATTGAACGATTCAAGTTTGTAAATCAACAACGGGTCTTTTTGTTCGTAGCTGGCGTTTTGCACCGATTGTTTCAAATCGTCCAATGCACGCAGATTATCCTTCCACGCTTCGTCGATGGTGTGTAGCATTATCGCTTTTTCGAACGCTCTTACCAACTCTTTTCCTTCCGAATTGTAGGCAGCTTCGAGACTGACCGGAATATTGTACATCCGTTTACCGTCTGTAACCGGCACCAAAATATTTTCATATTGATGACCTTGCGTTTCAAATACCTGCTTAATGACCGGATAAGCCACTTGCGCCATTGTTTCGGCTTTACGTTTAAATTGTTCACAAGCAGCCGCACCTACTTTATCTATCAACATTCCCACGCGCAGCGATGTAAAATCGTCTTGAGTAAACGGCACTTCCATAGCGAAAACTTTCATCAAATCATACTCCAAACCTTCGTAATCGCTCACATCATAATTCTGATTTACAAGCACTTCCGCAGTATCGTAGAGGGTGTTTACAATGTCCACTCCGATACGTTCGCCCATTACGGCATGACGGCGCCGCGTATAAACTACGTTACGTTGAGCATTCATCACGTCGTCGTACTCCAACAAACGTTTACGAATACCGAAGTTGTTTTCTTCCACTTTCTTTTGGGCGCGTTCTATCGATTTTGAAATCATCGAATGTTCAATCATTTCGCCTTCTTCAAAACCCATTTTGTCCATCAATCCCGATATGCGCTCCGAACCGAACAGACGCATCAAATCATCTTCAAGCGAAACATAGAACACCGAAGAACCCGGGTCGCCCTGACGCCCCGAACGTCCACGCAACTGACGGTCAACACGACGGCTTTCGTGGCGCTCGGTGCCAATAATTGCCAAACCGCCTGCTTCGCGCACTTCGGGCGTAAGTTTAATGTCGGTACCACGTCCCGCCATGTTGGTTGCTATGGTTACCATACCCGACCTACCGGCTTCGGCAACAACTTCTGCTTCCTTTTGGTGCAACTTGGCATTCAACACATTGTGGTTTATCTTCCTCATTTTAAGCATTCTGCTCAACAATTCGGAAATTTCGACCGACGTAGTACCCACCAAAACAGGTCTGCCTTGCGCCACCAAATCAACAATTTCTTGAATAACGGCATTGTATTTTTCGCGTTTCGTTTTGTAAACACGGTCGTTCATGTCGATACGCGCAATGGGACGATTGGTAGGAATTACCATTACGTCCAACTTGTAGATGTCCCAAAATTCGCCCGCTTCCGTTTCGGCAGTACCTGTCATACCTGCCAATTTGTGGTACATACGGAAATAGTTTTGCAACGTAATTGTAGCAAATGTTTGCGTAGCAGCTTCCACTTTCACACGCTCTTTGGCTTCTATGGCTTGGTGCAATCCGTCGCTGTAGCGGCGACCTTCCATAATACGACCGGTTTGTTCATCTACTATTTTTACCTGATTGTCGATAACCACATATTCATCGTCTTTTTCAAACAACGTGTAGGCTTTCAGCAGTTGGTTTACGGTATGCACACGCTCCGATTTGATGGCGTAATTTTGCAAAATTTCATCTTTTTTCGCCTGTTTTTCTTCGCCCTGAAGTCCCATTGCCTCCACTTCCGACAGTTCAGCCCCCACATCGGGAAGTACAAAAAAGTGCGGGTCTTCGGTAGTGCCCGTCAATAGGTCAATTCCCTTATCGGTCAGCTCTATGGAGTTGTTTTTTTCATCAATAACAAACAGCAACGGGTCGGTGGCAATATGCATATTTTTATTGTGCTCTTGCATATAGAACTCTTCCGTTTTTATCAGCGTTGTTTTGTTGCCCTGTTCGCTCAAAAATTTTATCAACGCCTTGTTTTTAGGCAGTGCCTTGTACGAGCGGAATAATGCCAAAGCCCCCTCTTCGCGTTCTTTTTCATCGGACGATGCCATTTTGGTACGCGCTTCGGCAAGCAGTTGCGTTGCCATAGTAGTCTGTTGTTTTACCAAACGCTCTACGCGCATGCAATATTCGTCAAACAGTTGGTCATCGCCTTTTGGCACGGGACCGGAAATGATTAACGGCGTACGTGCATCGTCAATCAACACCGAGTCAACCTCATCGACAATGGCGTAGTTGTGCCTGCGCTGTACCAAATCGAGCGGGCTGGTTGCCATGTTATCGCGCAAATAGTCGAAACCGAACTCGTTGTTCGTTCCGAAAGTGATGTCGGCATTGTAGGCTTGTCGGCGTTCGTCGGAATTGGGCGTATATTTATCGATGCAATCCACACTCAAACCATGGAACATATAAATTGGTCCCATCCACTCGGAGTCGCGCTTTGCCAAATAGTCGTTCACCGTTACCACGTGTACGCCATTGGAAGTGAGAGCGTTAAGAAAAACCGGCAGCGTAGCCACCAATGTTTTACCTTCACCGGTAGCCATCTCGGCTATTTTACCCTTGTGCAGTGCTATACCGCCTATGAGTTGCACATCGTAGTGCACCATATCCCATTTTACCATATTTCCGCCTGCCATCCATTCGTTTTTGAAAATAGCTTTGTCGCCATGGATGGAAACAAAATCGAACTTTGTGGCTATTTTTCGGTCAAAATCGGTAGCCGTAACCGTCAGCGTTTCATTATCTTTAAATCGCCGTGCCGTATCTTTTACTATGGCAAACACTTCGGGAAGTGCTTCATCTAAAGCCTTTTCCAGCTTGTCGTCAATCTGTTTTTCCAGTTTATCAATCTCGGTATAGACCTTTTCGCGCTCTTCAATGTCCAGTGCTTCTATACCTCCGCGCAATTCGGCAATGTGGTTGCGTTCGGCACGTACGCTTTCGGTAATGCGATTTTTTACGGCTTGTGCGCGCGTACGCAATCCGTCGTTGTCCAACTGTTCTATTTGCGGATAGACCGCCTTAATCTTTTCAAGTATCGGCATCATCTCCTTCATGTCGCGCTGGGCTTTGTTGCCGAACAGCTTGGATATAAACTCATTAAATCCCATAATATGTTTGGTTTAAATTCAAAAAAACTTCTGCAATAACGCACTAAAAGTTTCGCCTTGTTGCAGTTATGTACAATCTGCAAAGGTAATAAAAAAAACGATTATTTTTTATCCCGCCATATAATTTTACAAATAAAAACAATAAATGTAGTGTTACTATGGCGTTCAAAAAAACATTTTTTTCCTTGAAAAATAATTTTTATGCATTAAATTTGAAAAAAAAGACCAAAACATTTGCATTAATCAAAAAAAGGAATTATTTTTGTGGCAGAAAAATGACTCTTTTTATTAATTGTTTAATTTAAATTCTATTCTTATGAAAAAAATTACTCTTTTTGCGGCCGCTTTATTTATGGCCGGAAGCGTTTTTAGTGCAATCACAGTGGAAAAACTGTGGGAATCGACTGCCGATATGCCCGCTGGTACAGATGCCAAACAAGGCGTCGGCTATGATGGAACGATCTACATCCAAGACAAAGCCGCCCTAAAAATTTACGCTTTTGCTAAAGTCGGCGAAACGGTTACCCGTAGTGAGTATGCCGCATCGGACGTAGGTTCAGGTTTTGCTGTTGACGATGCCGGTAACTTGGCTTGTCGCGTAGGTTATTTTGCTTCAGCTNCACCCAACGCTCTCAAAATCTACAAAAAAGGTTCAACTACGGCAACAGACATTACCTTTGCTTTGCCCACTCCGGGACGTTGCGACTACAATTCGGCTTCTGGTGACTTTTTTAGTGCTGAAGGCGGTTACGTGTGGTTTTTATGCGATGGTACAACTTCAGTTCAATATGTGAAAATATGCAACGGCGGAGCAACACCTGCAGACGTTACCGTAGGCACAATGGGAGGAGTACTTCCCAGTGCAGCCAACACTACATCGCATATTGTTACAGGTACCGCTACAACATGGTTCGGACAGGCTCGTTCCGCTGATTTTTATATGTGGAACGGCACGGAAATTCTTGCAGCTACTCCCGACGGAGCTAAAAAATCGACCCTTGGCGGTTGTGCTTTTACCATTGGCGGTAAATTGGTTTACGCCTACAACTCCGGCGCAACAAACTACAACAGCGAATTTAAAGTGCGCAACATGACGGACGGCGAAGACATTGCTACCGAATTGATGATTGGTGACGGTTCAGCAACAAACACCGCTTACGCCAACTGGCTGACAGCTTCTAAAATTGATGACAACACTTACTATCTCCACCAATATTGTCCTCAAGTAGGTGTGGCTCTTTACAAAGTTACCAGCACCACAACAGGTATCGAAAACGTGAAAACCGTAAAAGCTAACCTGTTCAGCACAGCCGAAGGTTTGACCGCCGAATTTGATGGCGAAGCTACCATCGAAATCTTCACGGTAACCGGTAAACTGATTGAAAAAACAGTAGCCAACAACGTATATAACACCGCTCTTAAAGCAGGTGCTTACTTGGTACGCATTAATGGCGAAACTTTCAAATTCGTGAAATAAAACTAAAAGACATCTTTCGGTGTCTCGGAGAACGTCCCCAATGAGGGACGTTCTTTTTTTGCGTACTTTACTCTCTTCGCCTTGTCTCCGATTTAATGCACTTTTAATTATTGCATCTTTAAATTTTTAAGCAAATGAATAATCGACTACCAAACAGGTTTCAAAATTTTACTACTTTATTTCGGACAACGACACCAAATAAACTTTCAATCTGAAAGCAAAAAATTACTCAGCGCAGCATTTTTTTCAAAAGTACATTGGTTAAATTAAAATGATGAAGCAATTTGAAGCTTCAAAAAGTTTGCTTTTGTCGCAAAATAAGTGTTAAAATAATAAGCTATCTTCTTGTTTTTAAATTAAATTATCGTTTTTTATATTTTTTTAAACCGTTAAAAACAGGTTTTTTTATTTCAATTGCTGTGATGTTTTAAAAAATTATTAATCGTAATTTATAAAATATTCATCTGTATATCAAGCGATTAAGAAAAACAAACTCATAACTTTAATTTAAACTTAAACAAAAAAGCAGCTAAAAATTGTACTAAATTAAAAAAACACATTTTTTTTTGGTATTTTCCGCATAACACCTTAACTTTGTAAGCTATTCGCTTGTCCTTACAAGGCATAGATACGCACTTAATACATAATATTATAATAAATTAAAACCCAAAGCGATTTTTATGAAGAAGTTGATGTTATTAGTTTGTTTGCTGACGGCGACTTTAGCCTACGGACAAAACAGACAAATTTCAGGAACCGTATTGACGATGGAAGACGATGAACCGGTTATCGGCGCGTCTATCTTAGTAAAAGGAACCACCCTCGGTACGATTACTGATGTGGATGGAAAATTCTCCATCTCTATTCCGCAAGAAGCCAATCTGCTTGTATTCACTTATGTTGGTTTGAAAACCGTAGAAGCGGAAGCAAAGAACGAAATGATAGTAAGAATGGAAGTAAACGCAGCCGAATTGGACGAGGTGATAATGACCGCCTACGGTCAATCGACCAAAAAAGCCTTTACAGGCTCGGCGCAATCGGTAAAAGGCGAAGAACTCCAGAAGTTGCAGGTTTCCAACGTTTCACAATCGTTGGAAGGTTCTATGGCGGGCGTACAAGTCAGTTCGTCATCGGGACAACCGGGTGAATCGGCTTCTATCCGCATCCGCGGTATCGGTTCCATTTCTGCGTCGCAAAAACCGTTGATAGTTGTCGATGGTATTCCCTACGAAGGCTCACTGAACTCCATTCCTACACAAGATATTGCCGACCTCACCGTTTTGAAAGACGCCGCAGCCAACTCTATGTACGGTGCACGCGGTTCCAACGGTGTTATTCTTATAACTACCAAGAAAGGAACATCGGGCAAAGTGGAAGTGAATTTTGAAAGCCGCATCGGTGGCAATATGCGTGGTGTTCCTACCTACGACATCATCAGCAATCCGGCGGACTACTACGAAATGCAATGGGAAGCTCAACGCAACAGCTACCTTGCATCGGGCTACAGCTATTTGAGCGCCGGTGTTTATTCAACGAACGACTTAATCAATAATTTATCCTACAATATATATAAAGGCATTCCCGACAATCAACTGATAGACCCGACCACGGGACGCATCAATCCGAATGCCAAAGAATTAAAATGGAAAGACAGTTGGGCAAAAGACCCGTTCCAAACGGGATTGCGTCAAGAGTATGTTTTTAACTTGAGTGGCGGTGCAGGTAAAACAACTTACTATTTGTCAGCTACTTATCTCGACGAAAACAGTTACATAAAAAATTCGGGATTTGACCGCTTCGCTACCCGCGCCAATATAGAATCGGAAGTAACAAAATGGTTTAAAGCCGGTATCAACCTTGCCTATTCACACACAAGCCAAGACGCTCCCGACGCGGGCGGCGATAACTATTCGAACATTTTCTTTTTCTCGCAAAGCATTGCGCCTATCTATCCCATCTACCTTTACGACATGACAACAGGTGAACCTATTTTGGATTCGGAGGGCAAAAAACGCTACGACTTCGGTACGGAATACAACCGTCCGTATGCCGGCGAACAAAATCCGTTAGCCACTATGATAGCCAACATCTACCGCTATACGATGGATAACTTAAGTTTGCGCGGTTTCTTGGAATTTTCTTTCTTGAAAGATTTTAAATTCCGAGTAAATGCCAGCTACGACGCATTAAACCTGAACCAAACAGAATTTATGACCCCGATAGGCGGTGATGCTTTGAGCGTAAACGGACAAGGCTCAAAAGCTACGCAACGCGTCGGTGCACTCAATACCAACCAATTGCTGACCTACGACGGCGAATTTGGCGAACACGATTTGAACGTTTTGGTGGGACACGAATATAAACAAGACAACGCAGAAGTGCTCTATGGTTCTATGTCGGAATTTTTAGACCCTGCAAACCCCGAATTTTCCAATGCGGGTAAAATTGACAATTTAACTTCCTACACGGCAGGCTACAGAATTCAGAGTTTCTTAAGTCGCGTAGAATATGACTACGCTGAAAAATACTACTTTTCAGCATCGTACCGTTGCGACGGGTCGTCCTATTTTGCTCCCAAAGTACGCTGGGGTAGCTTTTGGTCGGTTGGCGCATCGTGGCGTATGAAAGAGGAATCGTGGTTGAAAGATGTTGAACAGATACATAACTTGAAGATAAAAGCCAGCTACGGTACACAAGGTAACGATGCTATCGGAGCCGGCTCATCGCCATATTTTGACCAATACTCTATCACACGCGTTGACGGCAAACCTTCGCCTGTATTTTCTTACCGCAGTAATCCCGATTTGACATGGGAAAAGAGCAACAACTTCAACATCGGTTTTGAAATGGGGTTGTTCGACCGTTTGGACATTGAAGCCGACTTCTTTGTCAAAGAGACAAAGGATATGCTTTACGCCAAACCACTGCCTATTTCAGACGGTTCTCCGGCATGGAAATATACCAACGAAATGGATATGCGCAATATGGGTATTGAAGTACAAATAGATGCTACTTTACTAAAAACCCGTCAGGTGAAATGGGATTTGGGTCTCAACCTCACAGCTTACAAAAACGCTTTGACACGCCTGCCGTTAGACAAAAAAACCTTGATTGAAAAAGACGGCGGTTACCAAGCAGACAGCTATTGGCGTTCGGTAGGCGGGTCGGTTTACGACTTCTACGATTACCACTATCTTGGTGTCAATCCTAATAGCGGTTTGCCCATGTACACAGTTGATGAAGAAGATTATAGCCCTGCCGATTTCGATGGTGTGAAAGGTTTGGAATACGGTCAAATGGAAGACGGCACCTATTGGGTATCGCAAACAAGCTATGCCTCTCGCCAAAAGTTAGGCAAAAGCGCCATTCCGGAAGTGTACGGCGGTATTTCCACTTCGCTGGAAGCCTACGGCTTCGATTTGAGTGTACAGACCGCTTTCCAAATAGGCGGCTACGTGTACGACAGCTACTACGCATCATTGATGGGTAGCGGCGAATTTGGTAGCAACTGGCACAAAGACATCTTTAAACGCTGGACGCCAACCAACACCACCACCAGTGTACCCAAAGTACAAAATAACACCCAGAATATTTCGGAAGCATCCGATAGATTTTTGATAACAGCAAGTTATTTTAGCCTGCGCAACATTACCTTGGGTTACACATTCCCGAAAAAATGGATGGAAAAAGCAAAAATCCGCTCTCTGCGTCTCTACGTGGTAGGCGACAACTTAGCTTTAGCCTCAGCTCGTAAAGGACTTGACCCGCGCCAAAGCTTCAGCGGCTCAACCGGTTATAACTACTCCGCACTTTGCACTGTTTCCGGAGGTATTTCCTTAGGTTTCTAACTTTAAAAAAATAATTTTACACAATATGAAACTGAATAAATTAGTAATTATAGGATTAGCCACCATCAGTTTAGTGGCTTGTAAAGAGGACTATTTGTCCGTAAAGGGAACCGACACTCTCAATTCGGAAACGTACAGAGAGATGGTGAAAAAAAATCCCGATTTGTTAGGTGCTACATTAGCAGGTATCTACTCCTACATGGCTTCATCGTCGCCCACAAGCTTTGAACGCCACGACGACTTTAGTTTAACGGCTATTCTGCACGCCTGTGATATGATGACGGAAGATATTGTACAAACGAAAGTACACTGGTTTACTTACGACTATTGTCTCGATTTTCGTTTAACAAACTATGCCCGTCCCTACGCCACATGGCTGACTCTCTACACAGTGATTTCTCAAGCCAACGGCATTATTTCCTTGATTGACATTCCGGCAACCACAGCCGACCCTGCATCGAAATCGCGCCCCTACTTGGGACAAGCCTATGCTTTGCGCGCTTATTCGTACATGTATCTGCTCCAAATTTTCCAAAACGCTTTCACGGGCGAACCTGATGCCGACGGTTCTAAAATCAATCGCGACCTTCCGGGAATTCCCTTGAAAAACACAGCTAACGAAGAAGGCGGAGTTACCGACAACTATTCGCGCCGCACGGTAGGAGCCGTTTTGGACGAAATAGAACGTAACCTCACACTTTCGGTAGCCCTATTAGACGGCTGGGAAAGAGGCGGCAAATATATGATTAACAAAAACGTTGCTCAAGGTCTTTTGGCTCGCTATTACCTGATGGTTGGCAATTGGGATAAAGCCGCTACCACTGCAAAAGAAGCACGCGCAGGCTTTGCGACTATCGGTAAGGACGATTTGTACAAAGGCTTTATGGACATTACCTCCTCCGACTGGATGTGGGGATTTGACCATACACCCGAAACAGAAACGCGCTATGCCTCTTTCTTTTCGCACCTTTCAAACATCACACCGGGCTACGCCGGATTGGGTTATGCTCCGCGCGCCATTGACGTGCGTTTGTACGACCAAATTCCTGCTGAAGACTATCGCAAAAAATGGTTCAACGGAAAAGATAAAAACCCCAATCAAGCACAAAAAGGCGCACAAGAGCCTTATGCCAACTTAAAATTCGGTTTCGACGGTTCATGGACAATGGACTATATGTATATGCGTTCGGCTGAAATGATTTTGATTGAAGCGGAAGCCTTAGCCCGCCAAAGCAAATTTACCGAAGCCACTACCGTAATGCACGAACTATTGGACAGCCGTTTCGATGAATGGGAACCGGGCGCTGACGTTACCGTAGAAGATATACTGCTGCAACGCCGTATTGAACTGTGGGGCGAAGGTTTTGCTTACTTCGATTTGAAACGTCTGCACCGCGGTATTGACCGCACCTATTCGGGCTCCAATCACCGCAAACCCGACGGTACTTTAAAAGTAGATGCGGGCGATGTTCGTTGGACGTACCAAATTCCATTGCGCGAAATTCAAGAAAACACGGAAATTTCAGAAGANGATAATAATAANTAACCAGAAAAAGAACTGAATGATGAAAAAGAATTTTAAAATATACAGCTTGATGATAGGAATAGTTGCACTTGCACTGTGCAGTTGCGAAAAGAGTTTGGAAAAAAGCCAAATCGACCATCCTATTAATCCCGACAATGCACCGCAAAACGTCATTACCAACGAGGCGGACGTTTACATGACCAAAGTGCGTATGACCGGCTCTGTGGTTAATAGCAACAGTTTAGCCGACTACGGTTTTCTCTTCTGCCACACGGATACCATGAAGAAATACGGTTCGGTGAAAGCCTCTATGTTGGCAGGTGCCATTCCAATCGACAATGTTATTTCGCTGAAAAACTCCCTTTTGGAAGAAAATAATTTAATCTACATTTCTACAGAATTCAACCGCAAACAAGCGTATGTGTACACCACTTTTGCCGTCAATTACGACGGTTTGACTTGCGGTGAAGAACAACTGTTTGAAACGGATTCATTATTAATATATAAACCCCTTGTTGACCTAAACGGTAAATCGACTCAAACAGAATGGGAAGCTGCCAACTGGTACTTTATAAATAAAGGCGGTGAAGGTAAAGATTTTGTATTTTCGACCAATCTTAAACACAACAATGCCAACGGTTACGAATCGACAGCCAAAAAAGGTCCGACAAGATATAAACGCGACAACTATATGCTGTTGCCGGGGACAATGATGGGCATTGATATGAAAATAGACCTTCTCATCTACCCGTTGGGCACAACAAAAGCAGGACTTAAACACTCGTATGCCGTGGTGATTGCCACCGACTCAATTACCGAAGCTAACTGCGACGACCCTTCTATTGTGACGGTATTGGATTCGATGACTTTCAGCTATCCGGGCAACCAAAATGACGCGCCGTCAGATGCGGAACTCTATGTAAAACGCACCATTAACATTCCTGCCAGCTACGAGCGCAAAAAAGTGTGGATTGGTATCCATCACTACAACTCGACAGACGTTGCCAAGAGTCTGTTCTTTGAAGAATTTAAATTGTATTAATTAACTTTATTATCCATATTTTATTTTTTATTTATTAATTAAAACAGAGAAAAGATGAAAACAAAAATCTACTCATTAAGTTTATTGCTCGTCTGCTGCATGACAGCAATGGCGATTGTTCCTCAGAAAAGAGTCGTTAAAGACCTCCGTTCTGACAAAAGCACTACTCTAATTGTGCAAAACCAACAAAAAGCTACGGCTGTGGTTACCGCCACAAATGAAGAAGGCGTTATTTATGTAGAAGACTTCGAAGAAGATGCTTGCGCATGGAAGTTTATACAAACTCCGGGTGAAACGGAAAATGCTTGTCAAATAGGCATTGTTACAGACAACGTTATTCCCGGTATGACAGGTACTTGTCCTGCCGCTTCAGGCGACCGATTTGTAGCAGGCAGCTACGAAGATGAAGGAGGTCCTGACGTTAACCATTGGGCTATTTCAGACGCTATTACATTAGCCCCCGGCACCTACTGGGTATCGTTCTTTGTTATTAATAGTAACTTAGACGGCACAGAAGACGGTTTCCGTTTGTGCTACGGTGCTAATGCCAGCGTTGCCGCAATGACCAATGTAGTTGTGGATTACACAGGTGAAAACTTTGAGCTGTTTGAAGATTGGACACTAATTAAAAAACAAATCACCGTTGAGGCAGAAGGCACTTTCTACTTTGGTTGGAACCACCAAGCTCCTGCCTATGCCTACTTTGCACTATTCGACTGGTTCCGCATCACCACATTTGAGCCGGAAAATCCAAAACCGATTATTTTGGGTGTAAACAACGTTACTCACTATGGTACCTGGAGTGCTCTACAATATAATACTATTTATTTGCCCAATACAGATGCAGAAATAGGATTGGCGGCAACTACCAATTTTGTAGACACATACGACTGGAGTGCTGTAGGTGTAATATTGACTTATGAAGATTCTACGGATATCATGTCTTTTACTTATCCCCAAATAGGTGTGGCTCAGTTGAGCTTAAAAGTTGCAAACAATGAAGGTGATACTACGGCTACATGGGAGTACCAAGGCATACTGAAAGCCGCTGCAGGTACAACTGATTTTTTAACCAATTTTGCACCGGGAGAGGAACCCAACAGCATGGGCTACAACGTTAGCAAAAACTACAAAATGAGCTACGCCGAAGGGTTCAATCACTTGGATACAGACGAAGAGGCACACATTAAAAGTGTTACGATTGGTATTTACGAAGCCTACTTTGAAGATTACGGCGACTCCATTATGAGCGTTCG
>JGI24710J26742_10002200_pt1 | contig 17380 bp, 15 predicted proteins | sample BioPla2DNA2_FD_26742 | JGI IMG/M metagenome (IMG submission 26742) | reverse complement strand
ATTATTAAAGCTCGACATCCTGTGTACAGTTTACATATAAAAATGAATAGAAACTTTAGATGTTCTAAGTCTTTAATTGTTCTCATAATACTGTTTTTTTCTCTTTCTACAGCCTATTCGCAGAATACAATTCCAGTAAGACTTTTTAAGGAAGATTTTATACATGTAAAGAGCAGTGCTACTATCTTTGGCTTGGCACTGGAAGCTAAAGGCAGTAAACCGTCATTAAGTGATTATGATAAGCTTATTGATATTTTTGAAACTAAATCCCGTTCAGGAGACCTGTCTCCCAGTGAATCTCATGATTATGCCGCACTTCTTACAACAAAAGCGATTTTGACTCTGGAAACTGCTCAATATGATGAGCTTGAAACAATGTTTTCTAGGGCCTGTGAGCTTCTGCCTGAGGATCATAAAGTCTTCATGTTGAAAGGTGATTTTTACCTTTTTTATGAGAATAATGATAAGGCCGTCAATGCCTATATTCAGGCTGCAAAGTTAAACCCTGAATACGAAATGGCTCACATCAAAGCTGGAATAACAGCTTTGAAAACTGCACAATATGCCAGAGCGACGGAATCTTTTGCTTTTCCTCAACAAAATAATGCGGAAGATTTTCTCTTAGCTTATTGGCATGCCTATGCTAGATATAAAAACCATGATTTTGAAAGAGCCCAAGATATATTGGAGTATTCTTTGAATTTGCTTGAATATTCAATGCAACGGCCAGATGATGAGCTGATAGATGATATGCGGGAACTTTTATCCAAAGCTAAGACTTATGTATCTGGTGATGAAGACGCCTCGATTATTAAAGATAAAAAATTCATAATCAGCTTTGCCGGGACTTCAGAAGAGGACATAGGCTGTATGACATTTGAGGCTTTGGACGATGTGTATTATGAGGTGACTTCTTTTCTGAACTTTGATCCTCATATGCAAGTCAGAGTGACTTTCATGAATAGAGAAGATTATGCGGCAAGCGGGGCTATGGAGTGGTTTGGGGCTCACATAGATACGCTCCACATACATGTTCCTCTTACCAGAGGATACAGGCATCCGACTTATGCTAAAGCACTGCTGGCTCACGAATTCACTCATGCCATTATTCATATGAAAACCAAGGGGAATATACCCACTTGGTTAAATGAGGGAATAGCTCAATATCAGGAATTCACTGTTTGGTTTGGTTCGCCTGATATCATAAGACCTGACTATGAAGGCCTTATGAAACATATGATTGAAAATAACAGCTTGCCTGATTTGAGTGAGGCTGAGCAAATGTTTCGCTCCAAAGACGGAAATGAAGCTACAAAAGCTTATATTGCTTCCTATTTGGCGATCAGATACATAGTGGAGAAACACGGAGAAAAAAGCTTAGCAAAGATATGTGATGCCTTGGGCAAAGACATGACTATTTCAGAAGCTTTGAATAGGGTTGTCGGCTATGATTTTGAAACATTAAACAACTCTTACAAGCTTTGGGTTCATGCTTTTCAATAATCTTTCCTAAGTCCGCTGGGTGAGTGCCTTTATTGACACATTGGAGTCTATCGGATATAATCGGACATGGAGGAATTCCCTGTATGAACAAGTATAAATTACCAGCATTGCTTTTAGCGACTCTGTGTTTGTCTGGTTGCATGCAGGATGGTTCGAACTCTGTTTCTACGCGTTCGCCTGTTCCCCCCTTGAAACGCAAAGCTGTACAGACTAAGCAGCATCCTGTCTCACAAAATAAACTTGAGCAGGAATATGACAAAGCCTACAAGGAATATACTGAAGCCTATAATGAGTATGTCCGCTTACTTCGTGAAAGCGGTCCTCAGACCAGAGTCACCCTAGATGCCTTGCTTGATTATCAAAAAAAATATAATTTTTACATCAAACTCAAGGAACAGCTCGGCAAATAGTAACAAACATAACTTGCTGAGAGTCAGAATAATGCAGCAGCTTGAAAGAGCTTGGCGATGAGTAAAAATCTCCTCTTTGTCATTTTAGTGGCGATTTTGCTCTTTTTGTATTTAGGAACTTTTCAAAGCTCCTCGAATACCCCTTATCGCAAAACTATAATTGCGATGGATACTTATGTGACTACATCAGTATATTCAAAAGACCCGCAAGCAGCTTTTGATAAGGTTTTTCAAATTTTCTCTGATGTCGAGCGCAAAGTTTCTTTTTTTGAAGAAAAGTCGGCTCTTTCCTGTTTAAATAAAAGACATTTGATCAAGGCTGGAGAAGCTGGTTTTGAAACACTTAAAGCCTTGCTGGAGATAACTCTTTCATATGTGAAAGAGACAGATGGTTACTTTGATCCGTCATTTGCAATTTATCAAGCAGCTTACGGATTTTATGACCAAAACCCAAGAATTCCCGCTGATGAAGATATTAAGGCGATTGTACATTTAGCTTCATTTCAAAACAATGTACATATTTCAGAAGAAGAGATAAAAACTGAAAGAGGAACTTTAATAAATCTGGGTGGTATAGCAGGCGGCTTTGCATTGGAAGAATGTAAAAAGGCTCTCTTGCAAAAGGGATATGAGAACTTTTTGATCGATGATGCTGGCGATATAATAACAGAAGGTACAAAGCCAGACGGCTCTTTGTGGAAAATAGGAGTAAAAGACCCTCTGGATGAAAACCCCAACTCCTTGGCGGCTCATATTGTTTTGCCAGGTGGAAAAGCTGTTTCAACCTCTGGCAGCTACGAAAGATTTATAGAGGTAGAAGGCAAAAAATTAAACCATATATTCGACCCTATGACAGGAAGACCTGCTGAGAGCTTTGTTTCTGTAACTGTAATAGGAGATAGTCCAATTTTTGTGGATGTTTTAAGCACGGCTTTGTTTGCAATGCCTGAAGAGAAAGCCATATCTTTTACGGAAAATTCTAAAATAGCAGCATTTTTCATTACGGCTGATGGAAGGCGGATTATTTCGGAGTCGGCAAAAAATTATATCACTTTGCCGAAGAGGCAAAATGCGCAACTCTGACGATATTTCCAAATTGGAACAACCTGACTCTTCTTTGTCAGATTCATCTGAAACTGAAGACTCTAAATCAGAGGATATGAATTGCGAGGAGACAAAAGGGCAGGTTTCATTGGAAAGTATCGAAGAAAGTCAAAAGCCGATTTTCTTCAATAAGAGTGATTGGGCAACTATTATTTTATTGCTTTTATTAGCTCCGATTTTTTTTCTGTTAGGCACTGCTGATAAGGGCAGAATTATCAAATATGAAATTTCCTCTTTTGGAGATAAACCTGAAAAAATCACTATAATAGCACCAGAATCTGGAATTTATGAGCTTGACGCTCTTGCAGGCAAGTTTGTTCTTGAATTTGCCAAGGATGGGAAAGTAAAAGTCAAATCATCAGAATGTCCTGGCAAAAACTGTATGAGACAAGGTTTCGCGGGGGCAGGGGAGAGCATAATATGTATTCCCAATATGCTGATGGTCGAACCTATAGGAGAAAAACAAAGAGCAATCTCAGAAGTAGACGCTGTCACGAAGTAGCTAATGCTAGTGCTGCTTTTTCACTAAAAGTTACCTGTTTAATTTCAAGAAAGTTAATAAATGCTTTATGCTTATCTGATGCAGCAACAGCACCGTGGCGAGTGATGAGTGGCTGGTGGCGAGCTTAATTAAATTAGAAATTATAAAGTATAAATTAGAAATAATTGTTTAGAACTCTGATACTCAAGCTTCCAACAGTTTTTAGCTGCTTATAAATATTCGAAACCCAAAATATAAAATGTAGAGTGTAAAAAAGAATGTTCGCTCAGAAAAAAAGTGTCACCCTTTAGGGGGCATGTCACTGTGCTTAAAATCTCGTCTGTGTTAATCTGTGTTTATCTGCGGATAAAAAAGTTAAAAAGAAATATTTAGTTGCAATAAGCTCTTAGTAAAAGGTCAAAATGGAAAATGCCAGATATGAAACTTTAATAAAAACAGCTAAAATTGCAGTGCTGATAGCGGCGGCTTCAGCTTTGCAATGCTTGGAAGCACCCATAGCTGCTGCTTTTCCTTGGGTCAAGGTCGGGCTTGCCAATATACTGACTCTTTATGCCGTGATAAGACTTTCAGCATCGGAAGCCATATTGATTGCGGCAGGGCGAACCTTTCTTTCGGCTTTGATTTTGGGTTCGCTTTTTACGCCTTTTCACTTTATGTCATTCAGCGGAGCCGTTTCATCTGCTGTCTTAATGGCATTTTTGCATAAAGCGGCTCCTAAGATTTCGCTCTCACTAAAAAGCATCTTTGGAGCTGTAGCCAGCAACAGTGCTCAGCTCTTGGCTATATCCTTTCTTTTTAAAGCAAAGATTAATCTTTACTGGTATTTTGGAGCTGCGATTTTATTCAGCGTACCAGCAGGGCTGTTGAACGCGAAAATAACGGAGAAACTCCTGCAAGCGGACGGCTAGTGCTGTATTGCAGCTAAAAATTCCTTCTCCTTTTTTATCCACAGATTACACAGATGACACAGATAAGACCTGAAATTTAAAATCCGCAGATGACGCAGATGGCCGCAGATAAAGAAACCAATGACAAAATTCTTTTGTCCTGCGTCTGTAATTAAAAGCCAGATTGCCCAAATAAATTTGCTCAATTTGAGCTTTTAATCACAGACTCTGCAAAAACTTAAATCGTTTTTGCTAAAATTGGCTTCTTAAAAACAGATTAAAAAAAACAGTGGGTCGAGGGTAGCACCCGCTAATTTATACCATATCCGAAAATGGCAAAAAGCAGCGTTACAGAAAAAAATCATCTTAAAAGATGTTTTCAAGGCAATCAAAACACACCTGATTGATCAATTCCCAGTCAGCCTGATAACATGGTTTGTGCTTTTCTTATTATTTATGATGGTATACTTTACTGCGTTCGGTGTTGAGTGAATTCCGTTTTTGAAGCTCGCCATTTGCTGCTCTCTTTGTGCTATAATGCCTAAAGAGACAAAACAAGGAGAGAGATATGAACATATTTGACACAATTTATGCCAGGAAGTCAGTCAGGAGTTATACAGGAAATAAAATCAGCCAGTCGCAAATGAGACAGTTGCTTGATGCTGCCTGTGCTTCACCGATAGCCGTTTGCAGATATGAAAACATGCATTTGACAGTAGTTTCTGATTCTGTAATTATGAACGCTTTTGAAGAGAATGATTCTAGAGCAAAGGGGCAAGAATCCCATCCTTTTCACGGTGCTCCACAAATGATAGTAATTTCTGTAAAACCTTTTGAGTCAGACTTGCAGAACATGGAATATGCAAATGCTGGCATAGTAGCTGAAAATATTTGTTTGGCAGCGACTGCCTTGGGGATAGGCTCTTGTATGATTTGGGGTACATTCAGAAGAGCTTTGGCAAACCAAGAGCTGCTGGATATGCTTAAGCTTCCTGAAGGCTTTATTCCTTGCGGCGCTGTTATTGTCGGAGAAACCGAAGAGAAGTTCGCTCCTCAAAAAGGCCGCCACTGCATGAAAATAAATAGCCTCGGCTGGACAGAAGAAGGCAAGGAAATAAACCCATTCGTTAATTGCTAGCACTCCCTTTTTCTAAAACTTTTTTTATCTACAGACCTTTATTTAGGGACTAGGGGGTAGGGAGTAGCAAAAAACAAAACCAAAAACGCAGGACAACTATTGCAGAAAAGACCAAAACATTTCTTTGGTACCCTTAATAACTCTCTTTTTTCAGTCTGGAAAGCGAGTTTTGCCGCAAATACGAACAGAGAGGCGACTTTTAATAATGTAAAGTGTAAAATCAAGATAAAATATATCCTAAAGACAAACGAAAAAAACTAACTAAGCAGGTAAAAATCAAAACTTGCTTGAGTTGGATAAATCTTTCGAATAATGATATAAAATATCTGCTATCTCTAAATTGAGTTTTTTATATGAAGAAAAAGAGACCTCCAAATAAATATGACTTAATAATGTTTTTGCTCATAGCCGTGGGCATGTTATTTTTTATGGATGCTACTTTGAAACTTATTCTGGGCGGTGTGATAATGCTGATGGTAGGTCTTATTCTGCTTACAATAGCGGGCATTTACTATAGCGTCTTGGAGGGAAAGCGTAACTCCTTTGCTTCAGTTCATTTTCCCGGTTTAATTGCAGGTAAAAAGCAACTTTCAAATATATTAGAAAAAGCAAAAAGTGAACTGGAAACCTTAAATAGAGTTTTGTTAACTATGAGAAGAGCTCCTGAACAGGATCCAGCCCATTTTGCTTATGAACAGCTGATTAAAGAAATTGAAAAGACGACTTTGCCTAAGTTAGATGAAAGAGTGAAAGTGTTTTATGATGCCCGGAAAAGAAAATTTAATAGATACTCGACTAAATTCGTCTATAGTAATCTGTGGATAAAAATACATGAAGCTTTAGCTGGCATACTCTAGTATATAAGAGCTCTTTTACAGAAGAAATCAAGATTCTGAAGGAACTGTTTTATGGAATATCTGGCATTTTTGCAATTATTATTAGTTACACCAGTTTTTTCGGTTATCCTAGTATCATTGGGAGCAGCATTGTTTTGGTTCATAGCCTCTCGTATGTCAAGCGAAGATGTTGATGATTGGGCTAAGAAACATTGCCCTGACCTGCTGTCTAACAAACAAATAATCTGGGACATTGCTTCTGCTGCGCTAAACAAACGCATTGAAATGGAGAATGCTGCTTCAGAAGTTAAAAGTCATCCAACTTATAATGCACGATTGTTATCTTATGATGCTTTACATAGGAGATGCGATAAGCTTTTCAAAGAACTTCACGGCAGAATGACTGAGCTTCATGACGAGTTTCGTAAGGTGGGGGCAAAACACAGTTCCTATCAAGCAAAGGTTACAGAGATTATTGCTAAGAGCAACGCCGAAGTTGAAGAGCTTGCTATCATTAGTGAGAAACTTGAGGAGAGAATGCGGGAGCTCATAGGCTGACTAGTGCTTTGTTGCAGCTAAAACTTCTCTATTAAATGACAAGCAGTCAACATGGACTATTCATGGTTATTTGATGCAACAATCGCACTAGAGGGAGTGTAGGGCGTATGGGGTAGAGGGTAGTGAAACACTTTTCAACTCAGTATTACAGCCAACGACTGCTTTAAGATATTATTAAATGGTTGAAACTTTAAGATTTGAAAAACAGAGAACAAAGCCTAAAATAAATGTACCCGATAACGAACAATTAGGCACAACAGTCTACTAGTACTGTGTGCCTAAAAATTTATTATCGGGTACAATTTTTTCTATCCGCCGAGGACTTCCTTGAATTTGTCGAGGAAAGATTTGCCCGAGCCTATACCAGTCGCTTTTGATTCAGGGTCTTCTTCAGCCAGCTGCATCAAGAGTTCCTTTTGTCTCTTGTTCAGCTCTGTGGGAGTTCTGACGAAGATTTTAACTAGCTGATCGCCTACGCCGCCTCTAAGGGATTTTGAGCCGTAGCCTCTAAGACGGAAAATCTTGTTCGTCTGAGTTCCAGGCGGTATCTTGATTTTTACAACGCCTTTAAGAGTAGGCACTTCAATCTCGCCACCTAATGCAGCCAGAGGGAAGGTGATATCTTTTTCGCATATAATGTCGTCGCCGACTCGCTCGAAAAAGTCGTGTTTCTTCACCGTCAGGAATATATAAAGGTTGCCGTTGGGACCGCCTTTTGAGCCAGGTTCACCTTCGCCTGCAAGTTTAAGTTTGCTGCCGGTTTCTACTCCTGGAGGAATCTTCACGTCTATGTTTTGTTCGTGGCTGATTTTGCCGCTTCCCTTACAGGTTTTGCACGGTTTTTCAATGATTTCTCCAGAACCTTGGCATTGGTGGCAGGTGCGTCTCATGGCAAAGAAGCCCTGAGATATTGAAATAGAACCTGAACCGTTACAAACAGGACATTGTTTGCTGCTTGTTCCAGGCTCTGCGCCAGAACCGCCGCATTCCGTACAGTTGGCGGGTCTGTTGATTTTTATTTGTTTTTCGCAGCCGAATACGGCTTCTTCAAAATCAATTGTTAAGTCATAGCGAAGGTCGGCTCCGCGAACAGCTCCTCTGGAAGCAGATGAGTATCCGCCTCCGCCAGAGAACATGCCGGAGAAGAGATCTCCGAAGATGTCATTGAAGCTGCTGAATCCGCCAAAGTCACGGAAATCAAATCCTGCCGCATTAAGGCCGGCATGGCCAAATTGGTCATAAGCGCTTCTTTTGTCTTTGTCAGACAGAACCTGATAGGCTTCGTTTATTTCTTTGAACTTGGCATCAGCATTGGCTTCTTTGCTAACATCAGGGTGATATTTGCGGGCAAGATCCCTGAACGCTTTTTTGATCTCGTTTTCGTCGGCATTTCTGGCGACTCCGAGCACCTCGTAATAATCACGTTTTGACATTAATCTGTGACTCCAGTTGTATTTTCCTCTCTTCCTGAAGGAAGAGAGGATATGTCAGTCGTTATCAGTCAGCTTTTTTGAATTCAGCATCAACAACGTTCGGATCGTTATCGCTGGCTGAAGCGGTATGCCCTGCTGCGTTTGCATGTGCTTGTTGCTGCTGAGCATTGGGGTTGCCATATATGGCTTCGCCCATCTTTTGAGCTGTCTGTTGCAACTCTTCTATCTTAGCTTTGATATTTGCGGTATCCTTGGTTTCCAGAGCCTTTTTAAGTTCATCGACTTTGCTCTGAATCTGACCTTTTAGTTCGGCCGGAATCTTGTCGCCCAAGTCGCTGAGAGTTTTTTCGGTCTGATAGACAAGGCTTTCGCCCGTATTCATTGTGTCAATATTGTCTTTCAGCTTTTTATCTTCTTCGGCGAATTGTTCAGCTTTTTTGATCATTTCGTCGATCTCATCTTTTTTCAGGCCAGAGCTGTTGGTGATAGTGATTTTCTGCTCTTTGTTGGTTCCGAGGTCTTTCGCAGAAACGTTTACTATGCCGTTAGCGTCAATGTCGAATGTGACTTGGATTTGGGGCACGCCGCGAGGCGCGGGGGGGATGCCGACCAAATCAAAGCGTCCGAGAGTTTTATTGTCAGCCGCCATGGGTCTTTCACCCTGAAGAACGTGGACTGAAACTGCGGGCTGATTGTCTGCCGCTGTTGAGAAAACTTGGCTTTCTTGTGTCGGAATAGTAGTGTTTCTCTTAATGAGTGTAGTCATTACGCCGCCGAGAGTTTCAATTCCGAGAGAGAGGGGGGTGACGTCAAGAAGAAGAATGTCTTTTACGTCTCCGTCCAAGATACCAGCTTGGATAGCAGCACCCATAGAGACGCATTCCATTGGGTCAATTCCTCTTTCGGGCTCTTTGCCGAAGTGGTCATTGAGAAGCTTCTGGATTATGGGCATTCTTGTAGGACCGCCGACCATGATTATGTGGTCAATTTCGGATCTCTTGAAACCAGCATCGTTCAGAGCATTGTCTATAGGAGTGAGACAGCGTTTTACAACGTCGTCGATCAGCTGTTCAAGTTTCGCTCTGGTGATGGTCATTGTAAGGTGTTTGGGACCATCCTGGTTTGCGGAAATAAAGGGCAGGTTGAGGTCTGTGCTGGTAGTGGTTGAGAGCTCAATTTTGGCCTTTTCGGCTTCTTCGCGGATTCTCTGCATTGCCATGCTGTCTTTTGACAAGTCAATGCCTTCGGCTTTTTTGAACTCGTCAACTATGTAGTCGATAAGCCTTGCGTCCATGTCGGTGCCGCCGAGCTGAGTGTCTCCGTTGGTTGATTTAACTTCGACCAAGCCGCTTGCGAGCTCAAGAATAGTAACGTCTAGTGTTCCGCCGCCAAGGTCAAAAACCAAAATCTTTCTTTCGCCTTCTTTGTCAAGACCGTATGCAAGAGCGGCTGCGGTAGGTTCGTTAATTATTCTCTTTACTTCAATACCTGCAATTGCGCCCGCGTCTTTGGTGGCTTGTCTTTGAGCGTCATCAAAATAAGCTGGAACTGTGATAACAGCGCCTGTTACCTTGTCGTTTAAGAAAGCTTCAGCGTCAGCTTTAATTTTCTGAAGTATGAAAGAAGATATTTCCTGCGGAGTATAAACTTTTCCGTCTATATTATATTTATGGTTTGATCCCATTTTGCGCTTGGCGGCAAGAATGGTTCTGTCAGGGTTTGTGGTAGCCTGTCTTCTTGCGGGTTCGCCAATAAGTCTGTGTCCGTCTTTGGTAAAAGCCACAACGCTGGGGAATGCTTTTCCGCCTAGGGAATTGCCTTCCGCGCTGGGTATAATTACCGGCTTGCCAGCTTCTATAACTGAAGCAGCCGAGTTAGATGTTCCAAGGTCTATTCCTATAACTCTTCCCATGATGTGTCCTCCTTGTAGGTGTTTATGGTTGAATTAAATAATTTCAAAAATATTATTGAGGTCTGTTAATAACGACTTTTGCCGTTCTTAAAACTCTGTCTTTATAAGTGTAACCTTTTACAAAAATCTGTATTACTTCGTTTTCTTCGGCGCCTTCTTTGTATGAATGGGACATAGCTTCATGGACTGTAGGATCAAAAGGCTTACCGATAGCAGGTATTTCTTTTACTCCCGACTTTGTGAGCATATCTGAAAATTGAATTGCAAACATCTCAAAGCCGTCTGCAAAAGATTTGTCGACGTTTGCGACCGCAAGCTGTTCAACAGCTTTATCTAAGGTGTCCAATACTGGGAGAAGGTTTTTCAGAAAGTCTTCTACGCCTCTGTTGCGAGCTTCGCTCTGAGCAGTTTCAGTGCGGCGTTGCAGGTTTTGATAGTCGGCTAGAGCTCTGAAATATTTGTTCTTGGTATCCTCCAGCTCTTTTTGCAGCTGTTTAAAAGATTTATCATCTGAAGAAGTTTCAGTTTCAGCTTTTGTCTTGCTTTCCTCTGATAACTCTACTTCTTCTTGAGTGTTTTTTGGGGAGTCTTGTTTTTTGTCTTTCTTCATCTTTTATATTCACCTTTGAAAAATAACCATGTCTAGAGCTTAACTTAATGTTGGCCTATAAAAACCCGGCTTAAAGCATTTGAAAGCTGTGCCAATATAGCTACCACTTGTCCGTAGTTCATTCTCAGTGGACCTATCACGCCTATGTTGCCTATGGACTGATTAGGTCCGGAGTAGGAAGCGGTAACTAGTGACATATCATTCAAAGCCAGTCCGGAATCGGTTCCTATGTTTACCATAATCTGGGGTCGTTGATCCAGAGAATTTGAAAGAAGTTCCAATAATTCTTCTTTTTGATTCAGCATTTGCAGAAGCATTTTCATTTTTTCCGGCTCGCTGAACTCAGGCTGTTCAAGAATATTGGCAAATCCGTCAATAAGCAGAGGGTTGTGTACGGTATGAGCTTTTTGTTGAGACTCTTTGATCTTGGCAACCAAAGCGTTTAAAAGTTCATTATATTTTCCCAGCAGCTGTTTTATGTGATTTATCTGGCCTTGCTCGACCTTGGCATTTCTTTGATGACAGAGTTTCACGTTCAGAAGCATTACTATTCTGTCTAGCATTTCATCGGTAATGTCAGGTGCAATATCTACAACTGTATTATCTATATTGCCGAGCTGATCAATCATAATTACCATCAGTTTGTCTGAAAGAATTCTGAAAAATTTTATATGTTCCAGAGCTGCGGATTTCATTTGTGGCATTAACAACAGACCTGCCAGACCGGTTTGGTTGCAAACAAATCTGACTGCTTGTTTGAGCAGCTCTTCCAGTTCCAAGTCTTCTCTTTGAGCTAAGCTTTGCAGTTTGGTTACTATGCTTTCTTCCAAATTGCTTATTTTCTCATACTTTATGAGGCATGAAACGTAGAATCTGTAGCCTTTTTCAGTAGGCAAGCGGCCTGCTGATGCGTGGGGGGCTGCCAGGTACCCCATTACCTCAAGGTCTGACATCTCATTGCGAATGGTCGCAGGAGAGCAGGAGAGCGAGCTCAGCTTGGACAAAGTCCTGGAGCCGACCGGCACGCCTGTCATTATAAAAGAATCGCAAATTTCCTGAAGAATGATTTTTTGTCTTTCATTCAGGGCATCAGCGTCTATATTTTTGTTGTCAGTTAAAGGCATGTTTATAAAAATCCAGTTAATAAAAGCCTTTTTCTCTCCCCTTTCGGGGAAGAGAAAAAAGCGGGGAATCAAGAGAGATCAGTATCCCATGTCAGGGAGTTGCGGTGTCTCGTCTTTTGGCTCAGCTACCAATACATCAGTAGTGAGCAATATAGAAACGATTGAAGCCGCGTTCTGCAAAGCTGATCTTGTGACTTTGGCAGGGTCTATTATACCTGCTTCGAACATATCCACGTATTCGTCGGTCATAACGTTGTAACCAAGATTCTGATTATCAGAATTTGTGATCTTGTCTGCTATGATTGCAGGGTTCAATCCTGCATTTGACAAAATGGTGTTAATCGGAGCAGCGAGAGCTTTTTCCAGAATGTTTACGCCTATTCGTTCTTCGTTTGTCAGGTCGTTTTTGAAGTTTTCCAGAATTTTAGCGGCTCTGAGAAGAGTGACACCGCCGCCAGCGACAACGCCTTCTTCGACGGCTGCGCGTGTTGCGCTCAAAGCATCTTCGACTCTGGTTTTCTTTTCTTTCATTTCAGTTTCTGTAGCAGCACCGACTTTGATTACGGCGACGCCGCCAGAAAGTTTCGCAAGTCTTTCTTGGAGTCTTTCTTTTTCGAAAGAGCTGGAAGTTAGTTCCAAAGTTTTGCGAATTTGAGCCATTCTGCTCTTGAGTTGCTGAGCATCGTATCCGCCTTCTATGATAGTGGTGGATTCCTTGCCGACTATTACGCGTTTGGCTCTGCCAAGCATATTGACTGTCGCAGACTCTAGTTTTGTGCCAGTTTCTTGGGAGATCAGAAGTCCGCCAGTGAGGATGGCCATATCTTCAAGCATAGCTTTTTTGTTGTCGCCAAAACCCGGAGCCTTTACGGCTACACAGTTGAATGTGCCTCTGAGCTTGTTGACAACCAAGGTCGCAAGCGCATCTCCAGCTATGTCTTCTGCTATGAGAAGGAGAGGGCGATTTAACTCAACTACTTTTTCCAAAATGGGCAGAAGCTCTTTAATTGCATTGACTTTGGCATCGGTTATGAGAACATACGGATTTTCCAGAACCGCTTCCATGCGCTGGGAATCTGTGGTCATGTAAGGGCTTACATAGCCTTTGTCAAATTCCATGCCGTCAACGAATTCAAGCGAACTGTCAAAAGTGCTTGCTTCTTCAACGGTAATTACGCCGTCTCTGCCTACTTTTTCCATAGCTTCGGCAATGACTTCGCCTATTTCAGGATCTCTTGCGGAAATTGTAGCTACCTGAGCTACTTTGGCTTTGTTGTCATCGATCCTTTGAGAAACATTGGCGATTTCTTCAACGATCCTGTTTACAGCTTTGTCTACGCCGCGTCTGATATAGACAGGGTTGGCTCCTGAAGCTACATTTTTGAAGCCTTCCTGAAGCATTGCTTGAGCGAGGACTGTGGCTGTGGTTGTGCCGTCGCCGGCCACATCGTTGGTTTTGCTTGCGACTTCTTTGATGAGCTGAGCGCCCATATCTTCAAATGGGTCGGGCAAAGAAATTTCTCTGGCTATGGAAACGCCATCGTTGGTAACCGTGGGGCTTCCGTATGATTTTTCGATGACCGCATAGCAGCCCTTGGGGCCAAGGGTGGCTTTAACTGCATTAGCTACAGCTTCCACGCCTTTTGCCAAGGTTCGCCTTGCGTCTTCGTTATATTTTAATTCTTTAACGCTCATTTTTATCTTCCTCGGGTTGTCAGTTCGCTACGACAGCCAGAATGTCTTCTTCTTTGAGAATCAGATAAGAATCTTCGCCGAATTTAACTTCTGTTCCGGCATATTTGGAGAACACAACGTTGTCGTCCTTTTTTACCTGGAGAGAAATTCTCTGGCCGTCATTGTTGAGTTTGCCGGGGCCTACAGCTACCACAACGCCTTCTATGGGGCGTTCTTTGCTTGCGGTTTCAGGAAGGATAATTCCGCCTTTTGATACTTCTTCTGTTTCTTTGGGCTGTATAATAACTCTGTCATTCAAAGGTTTTAAATTCATTTTTAGTTTCCTTTCGTTAGGCTTTTATTGATTACGGCTTTTAAATTACATCATTCCAGGCATCATGCCGCCACCCATTCCGGGCATAGGAGCAGCTTTTTTGTCTTCGGGAAGGTCAGCTACCAAAACTTCGGTAGTCATGAGAATAGAAGCGATGGAGGTAGCGTTCTGAAGGGCTGATCTGGTGACCTTTGCAGGGTCTATGATGCCAGCTTTGAACATGTCTGTATATTCGTTTGTGAGAACGTTGTATCCGTGATTGGGTTTGTTGGCTTCTTTGATTTTAGCGATTATGAGAGAGGGCTCAAGACCTGCGTTTTCAAGAATGAAGTGAGCGGGTCTGCTGAGAGCGTTTCTCAAAATGTTGACGCCTATGCGCTCATCGCCTTCCACTTTGATTTCATCAAGGGTGGGGAGAGCGTTCAGAAGAGCGATTCCGCCGCCGGCAACAACGCCTTCTTCAACAGCTGCGCGTGTTGCGCTCAGAGCGTCTTCTACTCTGGTTTTTCTTTCTTTCATGGCTGTTTCGGTTGCCGCGCCAACTTTGATTACAGCTACGCCGCCTGAAAGTTTGGCAAGTCTTTCCTGCAGTTTTTCTTTGTCATAAGAGCTGGAGGTGTGTTCGATCTGGTTTTTGATCTGAGAGATTCTGTTGGCTATATCTTCTGTTGAGCCGGAACCTTCAATGATGGTGGTGTTTTCTTTTGTAACCACTATCTTTTTGGCTGAACCTAAATGTTCGATGTTAGCGTTTTCGAGTTTGAGGCCGACTTCTTCGCTGATCTTGGTGCCGTTAGTCATAACAGCTATGTCTTCCAGCATGGCTTTTCTTCTGTCGCCGAATGCGGGGGCTTTAACCGCTACACAGTTGAATGTGCCTCTGAGTTTGTTTACTACGAGCATTGCAAGAGCTTCGCCTTCAATGTCTTCAGCAACAATAAGAAGAGGTCTCTTTGCCTGAACTACGCTCTCGAGAACAGGGAGAATATCTTTGATGTTGGTGATTTTGGAGTCTGTTATAAGAACATAAGGATTGTCCAGAACAGCTTCCATTCTTTCAGCGTCTGTTACCATGTAAGGGCTGACATAACCTTTGTCGAATTCCATGCCTTCTACAAAATCAAGGGTGGTATCAAAGCTCTTGGCTTCTTCAACTGTGATTACGCCGTCTTTGCCGACTTTATCCATTGCTTCGGCAATGAGATTGCCTATTTCTGGATCTCTGGCAGAAACAGTAGCTACCTGAGCGATACTTTCTTTGCTGTCGTCGATTCTCTTGGACTGGTTTTTGATAGATTCCAAGACTTTTGCTAAGCCTTTTTCAAGACCGCGTTTTACATAAATAGGTGTGGCGCCTGCCGTGGTGTTCTTAAAGCCTTCTTGGACTATGGCTTGAGCCAGAACAGTGGCTGTAGTGGTGCCGTCGCCGGCTATGTCGTTGGTCTTGCTGGCGACTTCTTTTACCAGCTGAGCGCCCATGTTTTCAAATTTATCTTCAACTTCAATTTCTTTTGCTATTGATACGCCGTCATTGGTTACAGTGGGGCTTCCGAAGCTTTTGCTCAGGATAGCGTAACAACCTTTGGGGCCTAGTGTTGATCTTACTGCGTCTGCAACGGTATTAACGCCTTTTTCAAGAGCTCTTCTTGCGTCTTCTCCGTATTTAAGCTGTTTAGGTGCCATTATAATTCTCCTTGTGAAAAATATTTTGAGTTTTGTTAGCACTCATTTAAGTCGAGTGCTAATATATCATCTATTTTGCTAAATGTCAAAAAAAGTTCGTTTTTCTTTGATTATTTTGCAATAAAAGGGAATTTTTTGAGACTTTTAGCGTTTAAATTCGTACAATTGGTGAAGAGGTGTGTACCGACAGTTATCTTTCTGAGGGAGTGTTTTTTCATGTCAAATAATCAGGGCAGGAAGCCTGAGAAAATAACCTTATCTTCGGTTTTTAAACGTCTTGATCCGGGAGATTACAAATTTATTCTTCTAGTTACTCTTTTTTTTGTAATTCCTGTTGTTATAAGCGTTTTGATATTGGTTTTTAAAGACCCTCCTGACATAGCGGCATCCAAGATTTACAGACCTTCTGCAAGCCGTAAAAGCTCTCTGAATTTCGGAGAAGCCCAGAAAAAAAACAAAGAGAAAGTCTCCAAACGCAGCAATTTTCCTTCTATACGCAGTTATGTGACTCCTAGTTCGCCTGTTATGCAAGAGATTGCAGAATTTAAAAAGCATATGGAAAAACACTCAAGAAACTATGTGCCGCCGATACCATTGGGAGCTTCAACTGAGCAAAAAGAGATGTTGATAGCCGAACATAATTACGATCTTTCTATTGGCAATAATTTTTATGAGCTTGGCAACTATGAGGAAGCGGAGCGTGCTTATGCCGCTGCTTTGAGAACTGCTGAACAATCAGATAATACTTTTCTTAAGGTGATGGCGATGGGCTCTTTAATAGCAGTTTATGAAGCGCAAGGTAATAAAGAAAAAACATCGGAAGCTTATAAAAAATATGCCGAATATGCTGCAGCTCTTCCCCCAGGCTCTCAAGGCAGGATGATTGGCAAATATATGAAAGCTTCTGCAGCTATGCTTAAAGAGCTCTCTGCAAATTATAATACTTATTTGCCGGGACTTCAGAAAACTTTAGATAAAGACCTTTCTTCTAGTCCAGAAAAGAAACAGGTTATGCTGGAGAGCTTGAAGAATGCTCCCAGTATTTTCCCCGTTCAATTTGATGATATTTTCGATGACCTTTGATATGGAGGAATGCATGAAAGTAAGAACTTTAAATAGGCGTGGCAGTGCCTTCGTAGTGATCATAGGCATTTTGTCTGTAATTATTATTATTGGTTATTTGTTCATGGGTTCCACCATAGAACAAGGAAGGCAGACTTCTCAGAGTGTTCAAGGCTTGCAGGCTACTTATTTAGCGGAAGCTGCTCTTGAAAGAACTATGACTTTGCTTAAAACAGATGCCAATGAGCAGGATTTTAAAACTTTTGAAACAGCAAAGTCAATTCCTTTGCAGCTGCGCTTGCCTATGAAGGAAGGCTCAGGCTCTATTTCAAGTTCCTTAGGAACCGATAAACTTCTTGCTTTGCCGAACTCAGCTCTTGTCACTGAGGGAGTAACTTTGACTAAGGAAGATTTGCAAGCTGAGGGTTTGGGCACCTCCTTGGATGAGCTTGTAGAATTTATGACAGACGGCCGAGCCGAATCCTATGATGTTAAGGTAAATATTAAACTGGATAAGGCTTTCTCATATGGTCCGGGAAAAGAGTATGAGGATTATAAAATTCCTGGAGTCCAATTGCCTTGGAATATAAGAAAAGACGTTGAAAATTTT
>JGI24710J26742_10002199_pt1 | contig 17381 bp, 9 predicted proteins | sample BioPla2DNA2_FD_26742 | JGI IMG/M metagenome (IMG submission 26742) | reverse complement strand
GGGCACTTCTATATCTATGTAAGCATATACTCTGGAAGCGTTATTACCACTTCCGGGGGTATATACCCAGGTATTACCACCATCATTAGAGATATACAAAGCATTTTCACCTCCGGGTGTATTATTCACATCCGGGTTATTTGTTGCATTACCAATATACCATTTATTAATCTGGGTTCCGTTTTTAAAACCAAAATCGCTATGAGTTGAAGTAGTTTCAAAATCGTTATAGTATGGTAATTGAACAGGAGTTGGATAGGTAGCAACTGTAATTGGATTGCTATACTCACTGTAGGTACCGCCACAATCTGATTGAACATAGATATCATAAACAGTATTAGGTGTTAATCCTTGTAGAGCATGTGGATTTGTAACTGTTGTTTCAATAAAACCTGCTCCCGGAGTAAATCCGGTAGGACCATATTCAACAATCCATGAAGTGGATGTTCCGTTTTCAACCCAGGAAAGGTTAAGAGAAGACTCTGTAATATCTGATGCCATTAAAGAAGAAGGACGCATACAAGGGCTATAATTCAGCACTTGGAAATTATCCATATGCAGGTCACTATCTGTTCCTGCTACATTTTGGAAAGCAAAGAAAGCAAATTTAACCAGACCGGTATATGGCATTTGAGTAACGGGATCGATCAACGCAATCGATTGAGTTTGCAGTGTATTGTTAAGTGTATTAAATCCAATTCCGGTACCACTATTATTCCATTCTCTCAATATTCCATCAGAGTTCCAGGTCAAGCCATTATCAGTTGAAATCAACACTACAAAACGAGCTGAACTATTTTGATCTAAATTACCAGGATTGGCATTATAATATGCTGTAGTTGCCAATTCGAAATCAATTTGATATGTTTGAGAACCATCTCCTAAGTCATAAGTAGGCGTAATTAACCAATAGTCCACATTAGTAGACCAGTAATTAACGGCAGCTGTATTTCCTGATAAAGTAGTACGAGTATTCCATCCACCTGACATATCTGACAACACAGCATTTCCTGTTGCAGGGAGCGAACCTCTTTTTCTAGTCCAACAAGCGTTGGGTGGCATACTATTAAATGGTTCAACTACTGTAGGAGGCGTTATAGGCGCACATGGTGTAGTAAATGAGGTAGCCATAGAAAAGTCACTGGTCTCTCCAACACTACAATTAGTTTGGACTTTAAACTGATAAGTTGTAATTGGGATTAATTGACTGAGGGTATAGGGAGGAGTTACATTATTAATAGTAGTCCATGATGCATCAGTAGAAGCCTTGTATGACAAGTTATAATCTACAGCACTTCCCACTGTTGGAGCACTCCAATTCAACTCATAAGTATAAGCATCTATCTCAGTTGCAGTCAAGTTAAATGGAGACATACATGAAGGCATGTAATCCACAGTCAAGCTATCATATCTGTTATTATGCCAAGAAGCATTTGCATTATATTTAATTGCAATTCTTTCACTTCCAGTCAATTGGTTATCAGTCATTAAATTCACAAAGAACCACCCCACATTGGCAGGAATATCAACACTTGCAACTTCAACAAATGATGCCGAATTAGTTGGATCAATCATATATCCAAATTTATGATTATCACTACCTCCCAAGTATTTAAAACCAACTCTTAAAGTATTGAGAGGCTCATCAATTTTGGGAAGAATAATAAAGCAATCTCCTGATGATCCGTAGGTAAATGACATCTCCAATACTTTTCCGGCACCCGGAGCTTCTGTTTCGTAATCAATTACTTGGCATTGAGTATACGTAGAAACAATTTTATCATAACATGTAGGAATAGCTCCAATAGGTGTAGTTTCAAAATCCTCAACATAAGGCAATTGAGTGATTACATCACACAATGTACTTGCAGTTAACACAGGAGTAAATACACTCACATCTCCGCCATCACAAACTGACTGAACTTTAAAGTCATAAGTAGTATTTTGCGTTAAACCTGAAACAGTATAGGGTGGGTTCACATAGTTTACCGTATTCCAACTGGTTTCAGAATTCTCTTTATATTCAAGATTATAAGCAGATGCATTTCCTATCCAATCCAGTGTTATTTCATTGATATCAACACCTACCATTGTCAATCCTGACGGCTCTGTACAAGATGGTTGTACCATCATGGTAATACTATCTAAAAGAGCATAGTGCTGAGCAGGCATCTGAATCTGAATTGCTACTCTTTCGTTACCATATAATGTTTCATTGCTAATGATATCGTAACTATACCATCCGCCACTATTGCTTAAAAGAACATTATGGATCTCCACAAATGAGGTTGGATCAACTATGTCGGAAATATAACCAATTTTGAACAAGTGATTTTGACCTCCATAATACTTGAATTTAATTCTCAAATTGTTCACCGGCTCAAGAGTTGCAGGTAAAATAAAGAAGGAATAATTTTCCACACCCTCAGAGGAAAGTTGAATCATCTTTTTATTTGAGAAGACTACTGTTTTAACATATGCAGGACCTGTTGTCAATTTGTCAAAACAAAGTGGAATATCATTAATTTCAGTATTTACAAAATTCTCAACAAAAGGTAAGGTTTCAAATGGTTCGCAACCTGTAGCAAATTGACGTATTATCGTCCAGGAACTTTCATCTCCTGCACTACATATTGCACGTACTTTTACTAAATAAGAGGTAGCAGGCTGTAAGTTATATAAAGTATATATTGTATCGTATACTGATTCGTATGACCAATCTGCATCATTGTCATCAGCCTCCTTGTACGCCACTTCCCATACTGACTCTTGACCTCCTCTTTCCCAATTAAATGTTACGGAAGATTGATCTGTAGTAATTACAGCAAGCGAGCTATATGGGGGAGCAGGACAAGAGGATGGATAATCTATAGAAACGGCATCTAAAAACATATTCCCATACCAATCTGAAGTAGCTTCAAAAATGATATGTGTAAAATAGCCTGCCGGAATTGTTACGGTGTATTGATACCAGCCCGGAGCTTCTTCTGCAGGAGTGTGGAAATAAACCCGTTGAATGGTGGTCAATAATGTAGCCCCTACGTTATTGTTGGCATCATTAGCATAAACCCTAAGTGCCCCATTCGTATAACTCGTGTTATAATTTTGTCTGTAAAACCAGAATTTTACCTCCATTCCCTCTGTTAAGTTATCAAATTCAGGAGTTGCAAGATATCCTACAGCACCAGAACCATATGAATAGCCGGCAAAGCGTGCCATACCTGAACCTTCAAAAGGAGTGGTTGTTGGATTACTTCCGTAAGACACAAAATCAAAAGAATTAGAAGAACTGTTAGTCCAACAGATTGGAAGTGAAGTTGAGTTAAAGTTCTCTTCAAAAGGCACAGAAGTAGGAATACATGGAGTTTGGAAATTCACCAATTCTCCGAGTAATGTGTCAACATCAACTATGGCATAAGCCTGGTAATGATAAGAAGATGATGGTTCAATGGTTTGGAGATAATAAATCATTGGATTACTATATTCTTGAACATAGTTCCAGATTGTTTCATTTGTTTTCTTGTATCTAAAACCACTTTCCCATGGAGTACAATTTTCATAAGAACCATTTAATTGCACAGAGTATGCAGTAATATCGGTAGCCGGGTCAGTATAAACAATTCCGCCACAATAAGCTACAGCACCAACACCGGTAGGAGTTACATTAGTTTGCGGTAGGATCACCGTACCATTTACGTCCAATATTGAAACCATCATTGAATAGGGAGAGCTACCATCCTGGGTTCTGATAACAGTAATTTGATTGCCTGTTGATGCTGAAAACTCTACAGACACAGGTCCGGAACCGCTTGTAAAAGTAGAGCCTACATCCGTAAGCACTTCACTACCATCTACCAAAACCTTTGCTGTTCCACCACTCCAGCCTGTTGTCATATATGAACTCAGTTTCAATGTATGAGTACAAGACTCAGAAATTGTTCTGGAGCCGGCTGGTTCTGACACATCCGGAGCATAAGGTACACCATCAATAGTAGCACTAATGAAAGCTCCATCCACAAAATTGCCTAATGTAGCATTGGCATCGATATCATAGGTAAGCCATAAGTATGAAGTTCCGCAAGGGATTGTTTGTTGTCCGGTAAAGGTCATATTAGTATTAGCACCCGGAGGTGTTGTTATAGTGGATCCAAACTGATTTGTTGAAGAAAAAGAGGATGAAGATCCCGTATAATAAACCTTAGCATTTGAAATATCACTGATCGAAGTTGTTCCATTAGTTTGGAAAACCATTTGCGAAAGTTGTACCTCATCAAAAGCAGAAACCTTTATTCTTAATATTTGTTGATTCACTCCACCGATAGTTGCATCAGAAGTAATTTGATGAGTAGAAAGGAGAACATCTCCAGTCGGTGCTGAACTTGTAAACAGAGGGTTACAAGTTGCTGTATAATCTGTTCCATATATTTCACCTGCTACACCAACTGTAGGAACTAAATCTTTATTTCCATCACCGTCAGTATCAGTATTGATGTCATCCATTTCATAATAGCAAACTAAATTTGCATAACTTGGATGAGAAGCATCAACAGATTGATTGTAATAAGTAGAAATATCAGTTTCTGAAAGTGCTGCATTCCAGATTCTTACTTCATCAATTTTCCCTTGAAAATAACGAGAAGTGTAGCTATAACAACGTCCTATTTCGATAGGAGTTGTATTCGTACCAATCACTCCTGAATAAGCGAGTGTATTGGATTGTAGCTGTCCATCAATATAAATTTTCAATGTATTACCATCAAATACGCCTGCAACGTGTTGCCAGGTATTCAACTGTAATGCACCGGGAGCTGAATTCACCTCTTTCCATCCATTAGGAGTACCTAAATTAAAGTTCAGGGTTCCATTAGCACCACAACGCAACATGTATCCGGAACCACCGGAGGTAGATTCCTTGTTAATAATACATCCTTCATACACTTGAGCTTTCCAGGCTGTAGGATAGATCTAGGCTTCCAGCGTCACTGCAGTCGTGATGTTTAACGAAGATTCATGTGGAATCTGTGCATAAGTACTGGAACTAGAGAAACTCAACGCGTGATTTTGTCCATGCACAACATTATTTAAAGAAAAGAGCATAAACAAAGAGAAAATAAAATAGATTTTTCTACTCATAACTTATTAATTTATTGTTTGTAATATATTTGATAATCAAAACCTTAACTTTCGTTAACAAATTTTCTGATCTTGTTTTTAAAATAAATCGAGAAGTCTCAAATCTAAGGTGCGAAGATATATCTTTTTTTATAAATTTAAATTTCTTAAGGATTATTAAGAATTCACAAGTGATAATTATTTATCTGCAATTCAGATCATAGGGAAGTGTATAAATAAAAAAAAACAGATCTTTATTTTTCCCGTACAATGAGCAAAGACCCACTATACTCAACCACCTTCATTTTTCCCTTATAATAAAAGGAAAAATAGTATTGTCCATCTTGAAGATCAATCGCGTCAAAACATTGAGTTCCTATGAGTAACTCATCATCCTTCATGTAGGTATTATAATTCAATGCTTCATACACTTTTCTTCCCCAGCGATCAAAGATTTGCAGTACATTTTCACGATAACGATCCGGATCTTCAGGGTCAAACGCGGGATTAAGATTTTTGACAGCAAAAACGTCATTCAATCCGTCTCCATTCGGTGTTATGACGTTAGGAAACTCCAAATCTTGCTCTATCACAACCCTATGGGCTATAGAGCTGGAGCATCCATACACTGTTGTGATATAAAAAACAACATCATAATCTCCCCATGTAGAGTAAGTATGTGTAGGATTCCAATTAAGCGAATCCACTGTACCATCGCCAAAATTCCAATACCAATGCGTATTCGGATCAGCAGCAAAACGAACTGAATCGCAATAGTTGGTAAAGATTACCTCACCTCCAGTTTCACTCATCAAAGAAATTTCAGGAGTATGGGAAAACTCTGCAATAGGTTGAGGGTAGATTTTCAGATAATTCCATTTCACAATTGAATCTGTGCATCCGTTGGGAGTTTTAACAATCAGTTGCACATGATAGGTATCGGGGTTTTCAATAAAAAATTTGGGATTTACTTGATAAGAGCGATACACTTCCTGTCCCCCAAAATTATATATTCTCCACTCATACATATTGAACTGATGAGTATTTGTAATAGTTTCATTGGTAAACTGTATCTCCATTGGAGCACAACCTTCTACAGGGTCAGTATAAAAATCAGGCAAAGGATGGTCGTTAATAGAAACGTATATGGAGTCTTTCCCTGTACAAATAAGATCGGACCCCTCTGCTGTTGCGGTAATTTCAATTAAATACCACCCTTCAACCAAAGCCATAATCTCATCTGTTGTTGCTCCCGTATTCCACCAATAAACAGCATCGGGATCTTCATATTCGGCATTTAAAATGATGATTTGTCCCTCGCATAGTTTCGCTGTATCCAATCCCCCATTAATATTAGGTTCCGGTGATTGAATCACTAGTACATGAAAACTTGTATCATATTCACACCCATATTCATCAATAATCTTCACATCATAAACATTATCTCCTGCCTCTCCCAATAAAATCTGAGCAGAAGTTTTAGATGTTGGGATTACATGAATTCCCCCCCAGATCACTGTATCAATATCCACATTATATTGCCATCCACCGGGTACTATCGAGGGATCCAAAGAGAGGGACCAACTAAAAATATAACCATTATCATAAGGAATATGGTCACAAATGGTAATTCTCCAATTCCCATTCAACGGGCAGTTCAAAAGGTTTCCTATCGATTCGTAAATTCCATAATACTCCGGAGAGGTCGGTACATTAGTATGCATATTAGGCACACTGGGTCTCAGTGCCGGACCTGTCCAGGTTTGACCAATCTGATCCACATGATGGTATCCTACGGTAGGACCACCAGATCCAAAACAAGTAGTATAACCCGGTCTAAACTCATATTCCCATCCTATACCCGGAGTATTGTATGTGGGATTTCCAATAGGTGGATTGGGTGCACAACCCAGATCGATTCCACCGCCTCCGACAGAACAAGGATTACTAATAGGTCCCATAGGCATAGGATTTCCTGCATTGTGTGCTTTTAAAATCACAGATTGTCCTGAGGGACATTGCAAGCGAATAGAGATATCTCCCAAATAGGAATGCTCCATATTCAATCTAACTCCTTTCAGGTGATTAAGATCGGTCAACATTTGTCCCGGATTAAAAATATCGAACAGAATATCTGAGTTATAACAAGTATTATTGCCATCAGGTAGAAAAACGGTATGCGCTTCAGAAAGTGTACCGGTTTCAGTAGAGCCGACAGTGGCTGTTTGAATAGTAGCCAGAGGATCACTCCCGACATAAACATCCATATAATTACCGGAACAAGCATCTGGAAGTGGGGGTATTCCATTGATTGGGTTATCAGCTACCCTGATCCTTCCTTTGTACATCGTATTGGGGAAACAGCCCATTGTATCAATGGCATACAGCGTATAGTCCCAGCCCCTCACCTGTGTAAAACACTTGGTTACAACTCTTTGTGTATCAACAATAGAATATCCAAAACGCCAGACGAACATTGTATTCTCCTGTGTTTGTTCATAATTGATGTTATTTTGTAAGAAAACTGCTTCAGCACCAAAAGTAATGCAGCTATCTTTACAAACATTCATATAGAGTCCTTCTACAATCGGTTTGGTTGTTACCACAGGATCTACTTGTACATTATAACTTTGACAGGGTGCTCGACACGAAACAGTAGCAGCCCAACCGGCACCATTTTGGCTTCCGGAAACAAATACAATATGCAGAGCACCTGAAGTATTAAGAGAGGAAGCAACAATCGGTTGCCCCAACGGAGAGATCATTTCATTATAAGTAGCGATTTGAGGTGCATTGTTATCCATTCCATCAAAAACAAGAAGAGTAGCTCCTACACCCACCGAAAAGATCGAAAACTCAATCCTAACTGATAATCCGGGAGAAGCGGGAATAAAAGTGATAGCTGAAAGTTGATTCACTCCATGGTTACCGGAACTTCCTCCTGTATCATAAAAATTTGCAGTGCAAGTTGTATGGGTAGCGGTATTAGTTCCTGAGGGCATATTGATATTCTGTTGAGAAAAAGCAGTTACAATTGCAAAGCTAAAAAAAGCTAACAATATTACTCTCATGTCTGACGGGTTACAAATCAATTCACATAAAAAAAACAATTTTATTAATAATTCTATTTCTATTTTACAATTGTATTTCAAACTCTCTCAACACCTGATTAAGTGAGGTTTTTTTATCTGTAGACGCATTTCTTTTTCCAATAACCAAGGCACAATTAACATGATAATCACCAGCAGGAAATGTTTTAACTCTAGTACCGGGAATAACCACACTATTTTCAGGGATACAGCCACTATACTCCACTGGTTCTTTCCCCGTAACATCGATCACCTTTGTACTTTTTGTCAACACTACATTGGCTCCCAACACAGCTCCCTTCTTTACATGCACTCCTTCAACAACAATACAACGGGAACCTATAAAACAATCATCCTCAATAATTACAGGTGTCGCTTGTAAAGGTTCCAAAACACCTCCAATCCCAACACCTCCACTAAGATGTACATTTTTACCAATTTGAGCACAAGAACCAACTGTTGCCCATGTATCCACCATAGTTCCGGAATCAACGTAAGCACCAATATTGACGTAAGAAGGCATCAATATCACCTGAGATGCTAAATAGGAACCAAATCTGGCTGTTGCCGGAGGTACTACGCGAACCCCCAATTTATCAAATCCACTTTTTAGAGGGATCTTATCAAAGTACTCAAAAGGAGGGGAAACTATCTTTTGATTGGACTGAATAGAAAAATAGAGTAAAATTGCTTTTTTTATCCACTCATTAACAATCCACTGCTCTTCAGACAAATTAGCCACCCTGATCAAACCCTGATCCAACTGACTGATCACTTCTCTGATAACTTTCTGATAATCAGATTCCTTTAATAACTCCCTATTTTCCCAAGCCGCATTAATGAATTGTTCCATAATGAAAAATTTATATCATCCGCGAATTTATTAAAAAAAAACGATTTTTACCCCAATAACTCAATAAAAATTTTGTATATTTGCAAAAAATATCGATTGGCAATGCGAGAATGGGTCAAAATTTACTCTTTTTTTCTTATCTTGCTCATATTTAACACAATATGTATTGCTCAAAATCATATTGTTGTACTGCACACCAATGACACTCACAGTCAAATCGATCCTATTGAAACTCAAACATACGGAAACATAGGAGGAGTGTTACGCCGTTTTCAATTAATTCAGGAAACAAGGCAAAAAGAACCTCACATGTTACTTTTAGATGCAGGTGATTTTTTTCAAGGCACCCCATTTTTTAACTTCTTTAAGGGTTCGGCTGAAGTTGAATTGATGAACATGATGGGTTATGACGTCGTAACTTTGGGAAATCACGAGTTTGACAATGGAACAGCAGAATTGGCTAAACAGTTGAAAAAAGCTAACTTCAAAGTGGTTTGCGCCAATTATAAGTTCAAGAATAAAAAACTGAGAAGGATTGTAAAACCCTATACAGTGATCCAGGTTAACAATGTTAAGGTCGGTATTTTTGGGCTAACCGCTTCATTAAGTGGCTTAGTTTCTCCTTCAACACTTCAAGAAATCACTTTCTTGGATCCTATTGCCTCCGGAAAAAAAGTGGTTGAGCTGCTGAGAGATAAAGAAAAATGTGATCTCATTATTTGCCTGTCCCATTTGGGCTATACCCCGGTAGGTGATAACCTTATCTCTGATCAGATGCTGGCTGAAGCAATAGATGAAATAGATCTCATTATTGGGGGTCATACACATACCTACCTGGAAGAACCAGAAATAGTGAACGGTACACGAATCTATCAAACCGGTTCGAAAGGAACACGTATTGGAAAAATAAAAATTTTATATTAATAAATACACAGATGGCTTATATTGAATTTGACAAAGAGCAGTTAGTAAATATCAATTTCTCAAAAAAAAGAGAAATTTTGAGATGTAGTAGAACAGGTTCTTTTGCAACAACCACTATTTTGGGGTTGAATACGCGAAAATATCATGGCCTATTCATTGTCCCACAAGACAACATTGATGGGGAAAGACATCTATTGGTTTCTAATCTGAATGAAACTTTTATCATCAATGATATGGAATTTCATATTGGAGTTCAACAATTTAAGGGAGGAATTTTACACCCTAAAGGACATAAATACCTTGAGAGTTTTAATGCCGACCTCCTTCCTACTTATCAATATAAGGTGGGTAATTTCACTTTTAATAAAGAACTACTTTTTGTTTCCGATCAGGATCGGGTTTTGATAAAATATACTGTTCCGGAACAATTTGAATCTGCTTTTTTACAGGTTGAGCCTTTCCTGGCTTTCCGTCAGATTCATCAATTAACATTCAAAAACTACCAGGCTAATACCGATTTTGAATGGGTAAAAAATGGTGTAAGATATTGTCTATATGATCAATATACCCCTGTATACATTCAATCCTCAGAACCTGTTACATATCGTCATGAGCCTATTTGGTACAATAATGTGGAATATGAAGAAGAAATCAAAAGAGGATATGATGGGCATGAGGATCTGATGAGACCAGGTAAACTGCAGATAGAATTGAAACAAAAGGAACTCTATATTTCTATCGGTACGACCGCTATGGATCCAGCTCAAATTAAAGAACTGTTCCAAGAAGAAATGAAGAAAAAAACCACACGTTCTTCCTTCTTTAATTGTTTAGTTAATGCTGCTGATCAATTTATTGTAAAAAGAGGGGGAAAAACTTATATCATCGCAGGTTACCCCTGGTTTGGCCGATGGGGAAGAGATACCTTTATTGCTCTTCCGGGTCTTACATTAGCACTCAATAAACCGCAACTTTTCAAAGAAGTGATTGACAGTATTGTAGATGAAATGCAGGATGGACTTTTCCCAAACATCGGTGGAACAGGAAATGCTGCCTACAACTCCGTAGATGCACCTTTATGGTTCATTAGAGCACTACAACAGTATGCACAATTCACTAAAATGAAAAAAGAGGTTTGGAACTCCTACGGAGCAATTATCAAATCAATACTCAATGCCTACAGACAAGGAACGCTCTACAACATAAGAATGGAGGAGAATGGCTTGATTTACGCCGGAAATGATGGAGTAGCACTCACCTGGATGGATGCAGTAGTTGATGGTATACCCGTTACACCAAGAACCGGTTATCAGGTTGAGATTAATGGATTGTGGTATAATGCTATCCAATTTGCTTTGGAATTGGCAAAAGTGGCAAAAGAAAATGAGTTTATAGATCAATGGGAGCCTATTGCTAAAGGTTTTCCAAAAGTTTTTAAAGATACTTTCTGGTCTAAGGAGAAAGGATTCCTTGCAGATTATGTAAATGGTGACTATAAAAACTTCCAGATTCGCCCCAATATGGTAATTGTGACCTCTCTACCCTACTCTCCTATCAGCGAAAAAATTAAACAGTTAATTTTGAACATCGCTATGAAAGAATTGTTGACTGATAAGGGATTGCGCACATTAAGTCCTCAGGATGTTGACTACAAAGGTTTTTACGAAGGCAATCAGGCTGAACGAGACAGAGCATACCACCAGGGAACCAACTGGCCATGGCTGTTAGCCCCCTTCGCAGAAGGATTGGTGGCAGTACACCAAAAAGAGGCTATCCCGGTTTTGGAAAAACTTCTATATCAATTCGATTCTTTTATGAAAGATTATGGAGTATCTACCATCGCTGAAATCACTGATGGGAATCCTCCTTTTAAACCCAAAGGATGTATATCGCAAGCGTGGAGTGTTGCAGCTGCCTTACAAATAAAATGGTTGATTGAAAAAGAAAAAGGCACCCTGAAGGAGATCAAAAAATAGAATAAAAAGTTATGAATAGATAAAACTGAAAGAGATGAAAGTATTAATGTTTGGTTGGGAGTTCCCCCCTCATATCTCAGGTGGTTTGGGAACAGCATGTTACGGGTTAACTAAAGGTTTGGCCAAAAATGACGTAGAAGTACTTTTTGTCATGCCTAAAGCTTCAAATGATGAAGATCAAACTTACACCCGAATTATTGACGCCAGTGCTGTTGCAGTGGATTTTACCCAACCCCATATCACATCACTTTATAAAAATGTCTCCTTTATTGAAGTAAATTCAAAATTAGTTCCCTACGTAGGGATTAATCAATATTATCAATTGGTTGACCAAATGAGAAGTGGAAGCCTGGAAACCCAAACATCTGAGGGAAAAAGAACTTTCGAGTTTACAGGAAAATATACTCAAAACTTAATGCAGGAAGTTGAAGATTATGCACTGGTAGCTGCTCAAATTGCTTCCGAGTATGACTTTGACATCATTCATGCTCATGACTGGCTGACCTATAAAGCAGGAGTTGCAGCCAGAAAAATTTCAGGAAAACCATTGGTAGTGCACGTTCATGCCACTGAATATGACCGCTCCGGAGAAGATAATATTAATGATATCGTTTACGGAATGGAACGCTACGGAATGAGTGAAGCAGATGCTGTTTGTGCTGTTAGTAACTGGACCCGCAACATTGTGATTAACAAATATCACATTGATCCTAAAAAGGTATTTCCTCTTCACAATGCTGTTGAACCTGTTCTCAAAGAGGTTGTCAGAAAAAAATATGTGGAAGAAAAAATCGTAACCTTCCTGGGAAGAGTTACCTTTCAAAAGGGGCCTGAATATTTTATTGAAAGTGCAAAAATAATACTTGACAGAGATCCTAATGTTCGCTTTGTATTAGCCGGTGATGGCGATTTGATGCACAATGCTATTGAACGTGTTGCAGAGTTAGGCATCTCAGATCGTTTCCATTTTACAGGTTTTCTGAGAGGTGCAGAAATCGATGAAATGTTCGGAATGAGCGATGTTTATGTAATGCCCTCAATATCTGAACCTTTTGGGATCTCTCCTTTAGAAGCTATGAGAGCTTATGTTCCTGTGGTGATCTCCAAGCAATCAGGAGTTTCTGAAGTATTGACCCATGCCATCAAAGTTGATTTCTGGGATGTAGATGCTATGGCAGACGCCATCTATGGAATTCTACGCTATCCAGCTTTAGCCACCTTCTTAGGAGAAAAAGGGAAAGATGATGTGGATAACTTACGATGGGAAAAGGTAGCGGCAAGGTTAAAAAAAATCTATAATCAATTGTTAAACTCTTAAATCAAAATGTTATGCGTAAAATTTGTATCCATTTTCAGGTTGTTCAACCCCATTTACTGCGTACTTATCGTTTTTGTGATATAAATCAAAATCATAACTATTTTGATGATTATCAGAACAGGTACTTAATTCATCGATTAGCTGACCGTAGCTTTTTACCTGCCAATCAATTACTGATGGAACTGATAAAAAAATATCCTGATTCTCTCTATCTTAGTATGAGTATCTCAGGATCTACAATTATGCTTCTCAAAGAATACTATCCTGAAGCACTAGATAGTTTCAAACAATTGATAGCTACGGGAAATGTTGAAATTACAGGAAGTACCTTAACACATAGTTTGGCCTCCCTTAATAACAAAAATACCTTTCTAGAGCAAATTAAGTTGCAGGAAGAGATTCTAAAATCTACATTTGGAGTTAAACCCACTGTTTTTTGTAACACGGAGTTAATCTATTCTGATGAAATTGGAGAGTGGCTCTATGAAGCAGGTTATCAGACCGTATTAACTGAAGGTGCACGTCACATTTTGGGTTGGAAAAGCCCGGGATACCTGTACTGCAATCCTTATAAAACAGAACTTAACGTTTTGATGCGTAACCCCAATTTAGCAGATGATGTTACCTTTAGATTCAATGACTCCACTTGGGATCAATACCCCCTTAGTGCTGAAAAAATGATGCAATCGATTGATCGTTTCCCTAAGGATGAATCATTGGTTAACCTATTCTGGGATTATGACCTCTTAGGTTTAGTACAACTTGAGGAGAATGGTATATTTGATTTCTTTAAAGCTTTTCTATCCCAATTAGCGAGTTCGGCTAATCACCAACTATGTACTCCATCTGCGATCATAGAAAGTAAGACAACAAAATCTACAATCCATGTACCATGGGCTATCTCCAGTTCAGGTGAGGAAAAGGATCATAATGAGTGGTTGGGCAATGAACTTCAAAAGGAAGCTTTTGCACAACTCTTTAAATTGGAAGAGTTATACAATAAGTCTACCTGCGAGTACACTAAATTAGCGTGGCTGCGTTTACAAAATGCATTTCACTATAACTTTATGAGCACAAAATGGTTACCTCATGAATCTGTAAAACGAATTTTTGATGTATACCCCTCACCATATCAAGCATTCATAAACTATATGAATGTAGTGAATGACGTTAAACTTCAACTAGAAAAAACAAAAAAATAATTAATCTATGAGCATTGTTAAACCATCTATTCCTAAAGGTACACGTGATTTTCAACCTTTAGAAATGATGAAACGAAACTATATTTTTAACACTATTAAATCGGTTTTTGAAAAATATGCATATCTCCCCATTGAAACACCCAGCATGGAGAACCTCTCTACATTAATGGGAAAATATGGAGAAGAAGGTGATCGCTTGTTATTCAAAATCCTTAACTCAGGTGACTTTTTATCAGGAGTTAATCCGCAAGAGTACACTTCACAACAATTAACACCTCTTATTGCTGAAAAAGGATTACGTTACGACCTTACCGTTCCTTTTGCCCGTTTTGTTGTACAGCACCAAAACGATCTGACTTTTCCATTCAAAAGATATCAGATGCAGCCGGTTTGGAGAGCAGACAGACCTCAAAAAGGACGCTATCGTGAATTTTATCAGTGTGACATTGATGTAATCGGCAGTGATTCTTTACTGAATGAAGTAGAATTGATCCAAATTACAAATGAGATTTTTGAAAAATTTCAGATCCCTGTTGAAATGAAGATCAACAACAGAAAAGTATTATCCGGAATTGCTGAAGTTGTAGGACATCCCGAAAAGATTACTGATATTTGTGTAGCAATTGATAAAATTGACAAAATTGGTCAGGAAAAAGTATGTGAAGAACTACTCCAACGAGAAATTAGCTCTGAAGCAATTAATAAAATTGAACCATTCTTTAACTTTAAGGGGAGCAATAAAGAAAAATTGGATTTATTAAAGCACAATTTCGAAAATAGTACCATTGGATTAGAAGGAGTTCGTGAACTTGAAGATATTCTCAACATATGTAAAGAACTACAAATTGAAGAGCCCGAAATCGATATCACTTTGGCACGCGGTCTTAACTACTATACCGGAGCTATCTTCGAGGTAAAAACTGTGGGTGTAGTCATGGGCAGTATCTCCGGAGGTGGCAGATATGATGATTTGACTGGTATTTTTGGATTAAAAAACATGTCAGGGGTAGGAATTTCATACGGAGCTGAACGGATTTATGACGTATTGGAAGAGATGAACCTCTTCCCTCAACAAATTGGCACTCCGGTCAAAGTAATCTTCCTTAACTTTGGTGAAACTGAACAACTCTACGCTTTAAAGGCTGTTCAACAGGTCAGAGCTGCAGGAATCGCTGCGGAAATCTACCCCGATAAGGCAAAAATTGGAAAACAAATGAACTATGCCAACAACAAAGGAATTCCCTTTGTTGTTATGGCTGGAGCACAAGAGATAAGTCAAAATCGTTATACACTGAAAAATATGGAAACCGGAGAGCAAGAGATATACGATTTGGAAACTATAATTAAAAAACTATCATAAAAATTATTATAACCTGATAAAAAGTATGAAAAAAGCATTGATATCGGGAATTACCGGTCAAGATGGGAGTTATTTAACGGAACTATTACTCGAAAAAGGATATGAAGTTCATGGGATTATTCGCAGATCCAGTTCCTTTAATACCAAAAGGATAGATCATCTTTACAATAACCCTGATCTATTGGATAAACGCTTCTTTTTGCATTATGGAGACCTAACAGACTCTAGCAATCTCAATCGTTTAGTTGAAAAAATTAAACCCAATGAAATTTATAATCTCGGAGCACAAAGCCACGTTAAAGTCAGCTTTGAAGTTCCTGAATACACTGCGGAAGTTGATGCAATTGGAACACTTCGCTTTTTAGATGCCATTAGAGAAACCGGAATCAATACTCGTTTTTACCAAGCCTCTACCTCAGAACTCTTTGGAATGGCGCAAGAGGTACCTCAAAATGAAAACACTCCATTCTATCCAAGAAGCCCGTACGCTGTAGCTAAATTATATGCATACTGGATGGTGGTAAACTATAGGGAAGCCTACAATTTGTTTGCATGCAACGGTATTTTATTTAACCATGAGAGTGAACGAAGAGGTAAAACTTTTGTAACACGAAAAATTAGTGTAGCCGTAGCTAAAATTATGACCGGACAATTGGATAAACTATATCTCGGGAACCTGGATGCTAAAAGAGACTGGGGCTACGCACCCGAATATGTTGAAGGAATGTGGAGAATACTTCAACACGACACCCCCCAGGATTTTGTATTAGCTACTGGGGAAACTCACACTGTTAGAGAGTTTGTAGAAGAAGCTTTCAAAGTTTTAGGTGAAGAAATTGAGTGGAGAGGTACAGGTGTAAATGAAGTAGGTGTTCTAAAATCTATTGGTAAAGAGGTCGTTGCAATCAACCCTCGCTATTACAGACCTACAGAAGTGGAAATCCTTTTAGGAGACTATTCTAAAGCTAAAAAATTACTCGGTTGGGAGCCTAAAACTAAATTTAAAGATTTGGTTAAAATTATGGTTCTAACTGATTACCACAAGTTAAGCTCAACCTATATGTAAAACATTGTTAATATGAATTTAAATTCCAAAATTTATGTCGCCGGACATTTAGGTTTGGTTGGTTCAGCAATTGTAAGACAACTGCGAGCAGAAGGATACCATAATTTGCTCTTAAAAAGTTCCAAAGAAGTAGATTTGACCAATCAGGAGCTAACCCATGAACTAATTAGAAAAGAAAAACCCGATTACATCTTTGTTGCTGCTGCAAAAGTGGGCGGAATATTAGCCAATAACACATATCGTGCCCAGTTTATATACGAAAATTTGATGATTCAAAATAATCTGATCCACGCAGCCAAACTGAACAATACTAAGAAATTGCTCTTTTTAGGAAGCAGTTGTATCTATCCCAAAGATGCACCTCAACCCATACGCGAAGAGGCACTGCTAACCGGAGTTCTGGAGTACACCAATGAACCTTACGCGATTGCTAAGATAGCCGGAATAAAAATGTGTGAAAGCTATTATCACCAATATGGCT
>JGI24710J26742_10002196_pt1 | contig 17399 bp, 18 predicted proteins | sample BioPla2DNA2_FD_26742 | JGI IMG/M metagenome (IMG submission 26742) | reverse complement strand
GATCACCATGACCGCAAATCTTCTTTTAGGCATCGCTTTACTCCTCTTCTCTGATCAATCCCAGCCGGATCAGGTCGTCACGGCTGGCTAACACATCGCGTGATCTGGAGCCCACGTGCGGCCCCACGATATGTGCTCTTTCCAGCAGGTCGATGAGTCGTCCCGCCCTTGCATATCCTATCTTGAAATGCCTCTGCAACATGGATACGGAGGCCGTATTGGCTCTCACCACCACGGATGCCGCTTCGGGGAAGAGCTCNTCNTCGTAGTCAAACAGATTGAAGCCGCCTTCTTCCTCTTCCGGCAGCGAAAAATCCAGCTCCGGCTTGGGCTGCATNGCCAAAAACTCGCATACCCTCGCTATTTCGCTATCGCTCACGTAGGCGCCGTGGATNCGGATAGGCATGGCTTTACCCGGCGGCAAAAACAGCATATCTCCCATTCCNAGCAGCCTTTCCGCACCGATCATATCCAGGATAACGCGGGAATCCACCCTCGACGACACCTGGAAGGCGATACGCGCCGGGAAGTTTGCCTTGATGATACCCGTAATCACTTTGATGGAAGGCCTTTGCGTGGCCAATATCAGGTGGATATTCACGGCACGTGCCATCTGCGCCAGCCTCGTGATGGGCAGCTCGATTTCCTTGCCGCTGGTCATGATCAAATCTGCAAATTCATCCACGATGATCACGATAGCCGGCAGTGGTTCCAGCCCCAATTCCTTCTCGCGCAACGCTTTCTCGTTGTAGCCCGCCAAGTCTCGTACCTTGGCTTCCTGCAGCAGTTCATAGCGGCGCTCCATCTCGCGCACTGCCCAGAACATATTTTCCAGCGCATCTTCCGGCTCGGTGATCACATTGCCGATCAAATGCGGCAGCTCGTTATAACCCGCCAATTCCACCCTTTTGGGGTCGATCAGCAGCAGCCTCACCTCATCCGGCGTACTGCGCAAAATCAGGCTCATGATGATGGTGTTGATACACACGCTTTTACCGCTTCCCGTTGCCCCGGCGATCAGCAGATGCGGCATCTTTGCCAGGTCGGTCACCACCGGTTTGCCGGCGATATCTTTACCCAGGCCAAACATCAGCTTGCTCTTGGCGCTCTTCATCTCGTCGCAGAGCAGCAGGTCTTTGAGGTAGATCATATCGCGGGTGTGGTTGGGAATCTCGATGCCGATCAGTCCACGTCCCGGGATGGGCGCCTGCACTCTGATGCTGCGTGCCTTGATCGCCAAAGCCAGGTCATCGGCCAGCGAGACAAACTTGTTTACCTTCACGCCTTTAGCCGGCTCCAGCTCATACTGCGTGATGATGGGCCCGATATTGACGTTGCGCACTTCCGCCTCGATGCCAAATTCCGCCAGTTTATCCTGCAACAGACTGCTGGTGGAAAGAATCTGCGCCTCGATCTCCTTTCTGTCGCTCTCCGACAGCTTGACCGGACTCTCCAGAAAGTCGTTGATAGACGGGATCACATACTCGTGTTTATCCGCATCTGGCTTGGCTTTTTCCTTCTTCTCGGGCTCTTTCTTTTTGGCGGATGCCTCTTTTGGCGGCTCCACCGGCGGCGGCGCTATATCCACATGGTCGCGGATGACGGGTGTGCTTTCCCGGGGTTCTTCCGCTATTGGAGCGGGTGAAGGCGCATCCTGATTGATGGTGGGTTTCTCGGGCCTGACCCTTGGTTCGCGCTGCGCAAAGCTCTGTATCAGCGCAAGCGCCCAGGTTTTGATGCGTTGCCATTCCAAAATCAAAATCACGCTCAGCACGATGGCCGTGATCAGGATAATGGTGGTGCCCAGCGTGCCGAATATAGCTGAAAGCAGGCTGTGCAAAGCCCCGGGCAGGATGCCGTAACCCGCACTGCATGAGTCGGCAGAGAGCAATATCTGCACCAGGAAGATCACGATGAGAAAGAGCAGCAGTTTTTGCCGGCCTTTGGGCGTTTGCGGCTCCAAAAAGTAGAGCAGTGCGATGATGCCTACGAGGATAAAGGACAGCAGCGAAAAGACATAGCCCAATAGATATACGCAGAGGTTGCCCATCAGGATGCCGAATACACCCACCAGGTTTTGGCTCTCAGATCTGCCGGAGGAAAACCAGCCGGCGAAGCCTTCTGCATTTTTCAGGATGTCAAAATCATCTTTGAGCGATTGCGGCCCGTAGGCCAGCGCTAAAACCATGAGAAAACAGACGATAAAGACAATGGCGCTGATCAACCTGTTCAGCCAGGGTTTGGGCTTGCTTGCGGTAGTTTTTTTCTTCTTTTTGCCCATAAATGCCTCACACGTTGAAACGGATATGCACGATCTCGCCATCTTGGACAAGGTAGTTTTTGCCTTCCAGACGGAACAATCCCTTTTCCTTGAGCACTTTCTCGCTGCCATGCTCCAGGATTTGCTCATAATTGAAGCATTCCGCACGGATGAAACCGCGTGCCAGATCGCTGTGAATCTTGCCTGCGGCGGTGAGTGCGTTGTCGCCCCTGATGATGGTCCAGGCGCGCACCTCATCATCTCCCACGGTGAAAAAGCTGATGTAGCCCATCATCAGATAGCTTTGATGGATGAGGCGGTCTTTGATCGAACCCCTGATGCCCATATCTTCCATAAACATCTGTGCTTCATCATCTTCCAGCCTGCTTAATTCTTCCTCAAACCTGCCCGCTATCTCCATGGCCATGATGCCTTTGGCCTCAAAATTCTGCAGCAGCTCCTCACTTTTGCCAAAGCCGTCTTCGTCGCTGTTGATGATCACCATCAGCGGTTTTGCGCTGAAGAAGGCAAAGCCTTTGAGGCTCTTGGCCTCCTCTTCTTTGAGCTCCAGATTGCGCAGAGGCCGGTTTTCGCGCAGGTGCTGGCAGATCAGCTCCAAGACCTTCTCTTCCAGCTGGATAGCGGGTGTTTTCACGCCGCGTTTATAACCCAAGTGTATCCTCTCCAAGCGCTTTTCCGCCAAGATGAGGTCGTTTAAGATCATCTCTTCTTCAAAGGATTCAAAGTCTTGCAGCGGCTGCATTTGGCCGATCAGGCTGTCCAGCTCGTCATCGGCAAAGTTGCGGATCACCAAGGCAAAGCCTTCGCAGGTCTTGATATCGTTGTAAAGAGCGTTTTCTTCGCTATCCATCTGCCCGCCGAAGATGCCGGGATAATCCCGGAATTCGAGCGTGGCATAGATGGTCTTTTTGGGTTTGTAAATCTCTGAAAGCCTGGTAACACGCTCATCTATCACCGGCACCACGCAGATATTGGGCTCAGTGGCCGCAGGAGCGTATTTGTCGGTGGAAACGCTGAGTCCGGAGAGTGCGTTGAAGACGGTGCTTTTACCGCTTTTTGGTTTTCCTATAAGTGCTATTTTCATTTAGTTACCTTATTCTTGAGTGTTTTGGATGCGGCGCTTCGGCGAGCGCCGGCTACAGGATTGGTCGCCTCGGCGAGCGACCCTGCCATTGATTTCAAACTTCTGATTTCCGCGGGTGTGAGCGGACGCCAATGCCCCAGGGGCAGGTTTTTGAGCATAAGGGGCCCAAATTGCAAGCGTTTGAGATTCATCACCTTGGAGCCCACCGCCTCTATCATCTGGCGTATCTGCCGCTTGCGCCCTTCGTGGATCACTATTTTGAGCACCATGCTGCCCTCTTTTTGCCCTTTTACATACACGCCTGCGGGTGCGGTGGTGCCCGCTTGGATGGGCACGCCCCGGCGCAGCATTTGGATGCTTTTTTTGTTGATGGGCGGCGCAATAAGGGCTTTGTAAACCTTTTCCACCTTGAAGGAGGGATGCGTGAGCCGGTTGATCAGCTCGCCGTCGTTGGTGAGCAGCAGCAGGCCTTCGGAGTTTTTATCCAGTCTGCCCGCATATTTCATGTCTTTTGCCTCGGGCGGCAACAGCTCAAAGATGGTGCTTCGCTGCTTTTCATCGCTATGCGTCACCACGTAGCCCTTGGGTTTATTGAGGATCAGATACAGCTTTTCGCCGCTGGCTTTGATCTCCACGCCATCCACGCTCACCTTGTCGGAGGCGGGGTCCACGCGGGTGGCCAGCTCGGTGCAGATGGTGCCGTTGAGGCTCACGCGGCCGGCTTTGATCAGCTCATCCGCCTTGCGTCTCGAGCCGTATCCGTGCAGCGCCAAAAAGCGGTTGAGCCGCATCTCACCAGCGTTCGAGGCTGTTTTGGATGATGGTGTTGAAGAGGTCTTTGATGAGTGCATCGGTGGCTTCCTCACGACTCTTGTTTTTGCTGGTGCCGCTNTGACCNACGGCATAAGTCTGGCTCAAGGACAGGGCTCTGTTTTCCCAGATCGTCTCGTTTTTGCTCAGATCGGTGAAATTTATGCTCATTACCAGCGTCANCCGGTAGTCCTGAATTTTGTTGTTGACATCATAGCTATGGATGTTTTCATCGAAGCTAAGGATCACACCTTCGAGCAGGCAGTCCGGGTCCTGCGTGACCGGTTTGAGCCGGCCATCGTTTCGGAACTGCAAATTGAGCCCGGAGAAGATATTTTCTCCGATTTCAAAGCTCGCACTTCGGTTTTCAAATGCTGCTATTCTAATTTTTTTTAGGTGAGGGTAAGTGTTTGAATACACGGAATATGAGCATCCAAAAAGTACCACTAACAGCAGGGTGATAGTAATAAAAGTCTTGACCATTAGTCAAGGCTAAAAAAAACTATATCCTTGTCAAGATAAACCTTGACAAAAACCGAAAATTATTATTATATAGCCGATACAGAAAAGGAGGTATCAATGGCCAAAAAGTACATTTCCATTGCGGAAACCGCAAAAAAGCTGAAAGTAAACGAAAAAGTCATCCAAGAGATGATCAACACCAAAGTCTTTGAAACCAAACTGGTGGGCAAAAACATCAAGATCGACGAAGATTCACTCAACGAGTGGCTGGAACACCTCGACGACCGGCAGGAAAAGATGCTGGCACTCAAGCGCGTTATCTGCCACTTTGAAGAGTATATGCGCCCGGAAAACATCTTCCTGGATTTTGAAACGGAAAACAAATACGACGCCATCCGCATCCTCAGCGAAAAAGCCAAAGAACTGAAGCTGGTGCGCGATGCACGTTGGCTCTATGAAGTAGTGGTAGCGCGGGAAGAGCTGATCTCCACCGCTATCGGCAACGGCGTGGCACTGCTGCACCCCCGCCATCTCCACCCCTCCAAAATCAAAGTTCCCAGCATTCTCTTCGGCAGAAGCGTGGAACCTGTGGATTTTGACGCTCCGGACAACAAACCTGTAAACATCTTCTTCATGCTGCTCTTGCATAACGACAAACAGCACCTCTTCTCGCTCAGCTACATCTCCAAGCTGATCATGAATACCGATGTTCTGCAAAAGTTTTTGACCGCATCAAACATAGACGAAATCCACGAAGCGCTCACCGTGTTACCGGAGGCGGAAGAAAAGTAGATGCCAAAAGTAAGAGTGATCCTGGGTAGCAAATCCGATGTTGAAACCTGCCAGCCTATCAAGGATACGCTGGCAGAATTTGGCGTGGAGTATGACTTTTATATCTCCAGCGCCCACCGCAAACCGCTGGAAACGGCAAGCCTGGCCAAAAACGCCGCCGCAGAAGGAATTGAGGTGATCATCGCCTGCGCCGGCATGGCCGCACATCTGCCGGGCGTGATCGCTTCCTATACGCATCTGCCCGTGATCGGCGTGCCGCTGACCTCCAAAACCATGGGAGGCCTTGATGCCCTCTACAGCATCGTGCAAATGCCTTCCGGGGTGCCGGTTGCCACCGTGGCCATCAATGGCGCCAAAAACGCCGCCCTCTTGGCCATCCAAATTCTGGCCCTCAAAGACGAAACACTGAAACGGAAGTTTATCGAGTATAAAAAGTCGCTGTAAGCCCTGGTACGCGCTTTTGTAGCCGGCGGTTGCCGGGGCGGCTGCGCCGCAGTTGTTAGTTGTTAGTTGCTAGTTGTTAGTGCTGCGCAAGTGGTTGGAATACGGGTAGTTGTGGTGGGGATGGGGCGAGCGCAGCTCGCCAGGTAGCCGGAGCTTGCCAAAGCGCCGCAATCAAGCGCAGCTTGATGCTTAAAGCGGCGAAGCCGCTTGTAATCACACTCCTGAAGCTTGCGAAGCGAATCAGAACATCGGCGCTTTAGCAAACGCCCGTACAAGCGCCCCTATCGAAGAATCAATAAAAGCTAAAGAATGAAAAAACTCTTGTTTTAGCCCGTCTTTTGCTTAGCTTGTAGATATAGAAACTATTAGATTGCCATGGAGGTATCATGTTTTTAACCGGAAAACAAATGGGGGAAGTGTTCCTCAAAGCCAAGCGCGAGCGTTTTGGCATCATCGCATCCAACGTTGTTTTTGACACACAAGTGAGAGCCCTGGTGCAGGGTTACAACGCCGTGGGTTCCGATGGTCTTTTGCAGATGAGTGCGGGCGCCGTCAAATACGCTGCCGGTGCCAGCCAGGATTTGCACACCGGAGCGCGGCTCATTTCCACCATCGTTAAGACCTTTTCAGATCAATTCCCCAAGTGTGGCATCGGTTTGCATATCGACCACGCCACGCCCAATTACTTTGACTTCCTTGTCTATTGCATTGAAAACAAACTGGTTACCTCGGTGATGATCGATGCTTCGCATGAGGATTTGCCCGAGAATATCCGCATCACCAAGGAAGTGGTGGACGTCGCTCACAAGCACGGCATCATCGTGGAAGGCGAGATCGGCCGCATCAAGGGCACGGAAGACGAAATCGTTTCCGATACCGAGCTTTACACCAAGCCGGAAGAGGCTCTGGAATATGTGCTCAAGACCAATGTAGACCTCTTTGCCGCCTCCGTGGGCACCAATCACGGTGTTTCCAAGGGTGAAAACCTTGTTTTGAGGCTGGATTTGTGCAAAGAAATCGACGATCTGCTGATCAAAAACAACGTGGAACGTGGATTGGTGTTGCATGGCGCCTCCGGGCTCACGGACGAACAGCAGCAGACCGCCATCGCCAACGGCGTGGTGAAAATCAACAAAGACACGCATTATCAGATGGATATGGCTGAAGCGATCCAGAGCTACTGGGAAAAGGAGAAGGACGCCATCGTTCGTCCGGCGGATGTCAAGCCTGAAGATTATGTGCCCAACAAATCCAAGTTTGATCCCCGTAAATGGCTGATCAAAGGCGAAAACAAGATGCAGGCCACCGTGGAAGAGTTTTGCCGCGTGGTTGGTTCGGCCAACAAGAGCATCCTGCTGTAAGAGGAATGAAGATGACCACTATCGCAATCAACGGATTTGGACGCATCGGCCGCCTGGTGCTCAGAGCCATCCTGCGCCAGCATCCGGATATCCGTGTGGCGGCTATCAACGACCTCACAGACGCCAAAACGCTGGCCTATCTCTTCAAATATGACAGCGTGCATGGCGTGTATGAAGGCGAAGTCTCTCACAGCGAAACCAGCATCACCGTAGACGGCAAAGAAATCCGCATCTTCAGCGAAAAAGACCCCGAAGCGCTGCCCTGGTATGACCTGGGCGTGAAGATCGTGATCGAAGCCACGGGAGTTTTCAACACCAAAGCCGGAGCCTCAAAACACCTGGCTGCCGGTGCGGAAAAGGTGATCCTCACTGCTCCCGGCAAGGATGACGTCGATGCCACCATCGTGATGGGAGTTAATCACACCGACCTCACCGGCGAACATCGCATCGTCTCCAACGCCTCTTGCACCACCAACTGTTTAGCGCCTATAGCCAAGGTCTTACACGATAACTTTGGCATCGTGGGCGGACTGATGACCACCATCCATTCTTATACCAACGATCAGAAGATATTGGACTTGCCACACAGAGACTTGCGCCGGGCCCGTGCTGCCGCTTTGAGCATGATCCCCACTACCACCGGGGCGGCAAAAGCCATCGGCCTTGTGATTCCCGAGCTGAAAGGCAAGCTGGATGGCCTGGCGGTGAGAGTGCCCACGCCGGATGTATCTTTGGTGGATTTGAACGTGAATCTGACGCGGGAAGTGAATGCCGAAGAGATCAAAGCTGCGATGAAAACCGCTGCAGAGGGCCCCATGAAAGGCTATCTGATGTACAACGAAGAACCTATCGTGAGCGTGGACATCGTGGGCAACACGCACTCCAGTATCTTTGACGCCCCAAGCGTCTACACAAAAGGAAACATGGCCAAAGTATTGGCCTGGTACGACAACGAATATGGCTATTCCTGCCGCGTGGTCGACCTGCTGAAATATATGAGTGAATTACACTGATAAATTTACCCCCCTCGGGACGCCTTGGTTCATTTGACTGACTCTCAGTACAAGCAAGATATATTGCTCAATAAGGCGTCCCATTTTTATCTTTGAAGGAATCCCATGAAAAAGACAGCTCTACTGGTCGCAGTGCTGATCGCAATCCTGATCGGAGCCTGCGATATTCCCGTGAAAGAAAAACAAGCGCTGAAACTGCAACAGGAAATAAACCGCAATATGGTGGTGGTCCTCTCCGAGATGGAAAAGCTGCAGACCACAGCGCTGAACAGCTATCTGGACGATCACCCCACACGCCGCTTTTACATCAACGGCAAGTCGTTTATCAAAGACAATATGATCAAACACTTGAGCGACCAGTATCAGAACCTGAGCGGACAAAAACTGAGGGTGATAGACCCGCGCGTGATCGTGATCAGCCACAAAAGCGTGCTCTGGTCGGCTGAGATTTCCGCTATCCAAACCGGAACTGACGGGCAACCCAAAGGCGAATACAGAACCGATAGCTGGCTCTGGCAAAAGATAGATGACAGATGGAAGGTGACGCACTTCAACCTGAGCAGCGCGGGGATGTAACAATATATCAATTGGCAAGATAAGGAGAATCAAGAGATGAAAAGACTAATCATAATCGGCCTCATCGCTCTGGTGTTGACCTCCTGCGTGATCCAGGTGGGACACGGCTACTACGATGAGGACCTCAGCTACTACAACGAGGCGATGTTGTATCAGGTCTGTGATTTGGGCCAGCTTGAGGTGTCTGTGAGCGGGGCAGAAATAGAGCTGGAAGGGAGTGATGATGAGATTATAGACCTCGTGGTGGGCTTTAACGAATGCCGGCCGGGGGATGCCAGAATCTACATCGAAAACGGTAAAATCAAGGCGAGGTCCATCTCGGGAAAGCAGGTGTCTATCACCAAAATAGAGGGTGAAATACCGCAATGGCTGAACCTGAAGATTTCCAACACAAGCGGCAACGTCGACATCTCAGATATGCAGGATTCGCACAAGATATACGTTTCCAGCTCGAGCGGCAACGTTTCGGTGGAAGACAGTGAAGCGGCTGAGCTGGATATCCAGGTGGGTTCGGGCAACGTCTGTTTGATCGACAATTCTGCCTATGAAGCGAAAATCAGAGCCGGCTCCGGCAACGTCTATCTGGAAGATAGCGAGATAAACTCGATAGATATCCAGGTTGGTTCCGGCAATATCACATTCAAGGATTGTGAGCTGGATTATGGCTCCGTGACTACGGGAAGCGGCGATATCATCCTCAAAGACAGCGACTATTATGACGTTGATTTTAAGGTGGGAAGCGGTGTGATCAGACATCTGAGATAGTGGATAAGTCGGCCGCAGCTGCTGAATCAACTTTTTTAAGGTAGATTTGGGCCGCTTTGACGCAAAAAGCCGGCTAAAATCAACTTATTTTTACAAATCAACAACGTGGTGTTTTTTAAAGGCTTACAATCCTGAAGCCTGATTTTGTAAAAAGGAGCCAACAAGCTCTAAAGCCTTGATTTTCACTCTGAAACCGATATTGCTCAAATCTGCAAGTATATGGCAGAATTCAATTTAGAGTATTGACAAACTGGGGCACTTTTTAAAAACTGTCTTTGGAGGCTCGGACGATTCGTACCCGGTTGCTAAGCTTCTGTATATCAACCGGGAACAATAAGCTTAGCTCCTTTGTGGATAAGATGTGGATAACTGTGAATAAGTAGTTTGTAACAGCTCAAATCTCTATCCGCTAACCAATTCAACAATATACCACTTAGCTCACCGATGTGGCATCAATGCTTGTTTTGGCGGCTTTGTGGATAAAATACTTTAGAAATACAGGAAAAGACACAATGGATCAGGATATTTGGCAGAACATTTTGGACAAACTCGAAGAGAACATCAATGCGCAAAGTTTTCGCACCTGGTTTACCAATACCAAGCTGGTAGACCTCTCGGATACCGAGATCACGATCATGGTACCCACCAGTTTTGCGGCGGATTACCTCAATCAAAACTACACGCAGACCCTGGAGGAAATCGCTAAGCTCTTGTATAGCAGACCCTATGAGATCAAGTTCAATAGCGAACCGCCCACCCCTCCGGAAGCGAGCTCCCAGGCGGGTAAATCGCAGCGGCAAAACCGCGTGATGGTGAATACGCAACTCAACGACCGCTTCAGCTTTGAAGAATTTGTGGTGGGCGCAAACAGCAACTTCGCCTACAGTGCGGCACGTGCGGTGGCGGAATCCCCGGGCTATACCTACAACCCGCTCTTCATCTATGGAGAAAGCGGTATGGGCAAGACGCATCTCATGCAGGCGGTGGGCAACTTCATCAAGACGGATGGCCGCAATTGCAGCATCTATTACACCACCACGGAAGCTTTTACCAATGAGATGATCGAGTGTATCCGCACCAATAAAATGGTGGATTTCAGGGATAAATTCCGCAAAGTAGACCTGCTCTTGGTGGACGATATCCACTTCCTCAGCGGCAAGGAAAGCACGCAGGAGGAGTTTTTCCACACCTTCAACGCCCTTTTTGACAGCCGCAAGCAGATCGTGCTCACCTCCGACCGTCCGCCCAAAGATATTCCCGACTTGGAAAACAGGCTGGTAACACGCTTTGAGAGCGGTTTGCTGTGCGATCTCAAGAGTCCGGATTTTGAGACCCGCGTCGCCATCCTGCGCAAGAAAGCGGAACCGGAAAACCTGGTACTGAAGGATGAAGTCTTCACCTTCATCGCAGATAACATCTTCAGCAGCGTGCGTGCCTTGGAAGGTTCGCTCATCCGCATCATGGCCTATGCCAGCTACAACAAGCTCAATCCGGAAGAAATCAGCAAAGAGATGGCGGCGGATATCCTCAGCGATATGATCACGGAAAACCGCAAGGAAATCACGCTGGACATGATCGCCAATGAAGTGTGCCGTCATTGGGGACTCACCCGTGCCATGCTGATGGAAAAGAGCCGGCGCACGGCGGTGGCCTTCCCGCGACAGGTGGCCATGTATCTGGCAAATCTGCTCATCCCGCAGCTCTCGCTCAAGGAAATAGCAGTCTTCTTCAACCGTAAAGATCACACCACCGTGATTCACGCCAAGCGCCTGATCGAAACTCAATTTCGTGAAGATAGAAACCTGCGTTCGCAGATAGAGATGCTGATCTCAAACATCCGCAGTTAACTCATGTATCACACAGCTTTTAGCTATATATACTCAAACTTACCCACAGCTGTGGATAGAGGCCTGTGGATAGCTGTGGATAAGTGCCTTTTTGGGTGTGTATTCAAAAAAGCTGTGGATAAGATGAGAAATTCGAGGCCGGTTATGCACAGCTTATCCACAAAAGTCTGGGATTTCTTAGTGCTTGAAAGGCAAAGTTTAAAAAAAGAGCTTGACCATTTATCCACATATCCACAGCGTCTACTATTACTACTTAATAAATCATAAATATTATTTGGATATAGCATTATGGAAAGAACCAATCAGATTTTCATGCTGGTCTTCTGCCTGCTTTTGGCTCTGACAGCGTGTACNAAAAAAGATAATCTCACTGGAGATAACTTCAGTGATGTGAGACCTCAGAGCTTCTTTTATCAGGGCTTTGATCTGGGCTTCAGTTTTGGAGACAGTATCCAGGTCAAAGGCAATGAAAAGGTGCTCCTCTGCGGGCATAGCGGTGGTGTGGAGGCTGTTACCGTCCTGCATTTCAATTCGCTTCCCAAGGATTTTGTCATCCCTGAAAGTAAGTCCTATCAGGATTCCACCTGGATTCAGCTTTCCATAATCAGAAAAAACGCTTCCTTGCGCAATAGCACCGTGTTGCAGCTCTATTCCCTGGAACAACATTGGCTGGAAGATGCGGCGCATGAGCTTGATCTGAGTGCGATGACGCCCATCGGCGAGACCTTTACCGTTCCGGATAGCATAGGCCTTCAAGGCACAGTGGTGAAGGTGCCGATTCCGGTGGAGTTTTTGAATCAGCTTTCAGCTGCACAAAAAGACAGCCTCAGCATCGGGATCAAAGCGGTTGATGACGATACTTGGTGTGAGATGGATTCACGCAGTACGGGCAAAGGGCCGCGCCTGGCCTTCAAATATCAAAAGCCTGAAACCAAACAGATGCTCAGTTTTGATATGTTAGCCGCACGTGACAGCTATATAGTGAATGGCCCGCAATCTACCATCCAAGCGGATAAGTGGGTGATCAACAACCTGCATCCCAGCAGAATATATGTGCATTGGCTGGATGACTGGAGCCTGTTTAAAGATATGGATGGCAACACCTTGGATGAAGTATCGCGCAAGCGCGTGACCATCAATAAAGCAGAGCTCATCTTCCACCTCAAAGAAAACCCTTACTATAAAGCTGGAGTTTCCTACAGCCTCAGGCCTATCTGGGTGGAAAAGGACAGCATCGAGATCGCCATGCAGCTCACAGGCAGCGATCTGGGCAGTGCTGCTTTACCCACGACGGGCTTTGTGAGAGGCGATTCTATGGTGGTGGATATCACACCCTTTGTGCAGGGATACACCAACGGCAAGAAGCCAAACAAAGGTATAGTCATCAAAAGCGAGCACGAGATGCAGAGCTTTGGCTATATGGAGTTTTATCACTTTACCGCCGCCAGCAAGAAACCCAAGCTGCGCGTGGTTTACACTGTTCCCTGGTTGTGATGAAGTTTAGCCACGTCCCCATTTTGCTTGCCTGCCTGATGCTCTTGGCCGGAGGTTGTAAAAAGGAAAAACAGCCGCAAGGCACCATCCTGGCTCAGGTGGGCGATGACAAGCTCTATGAAGAGAGCTTCAAGAGCGTGTTCAGCGAAGAAGAATGGGCGTCCATGGACAGCGAAACGCGCAAGAAATATATCCAGGACTGGGTAAACCTCACGCTGCTGGCTCAGGAATCCCAGAAAATGGGCCTGAACAACTCCCTGGAAGTGAAGCAAAAGCTGGATTTTGCCACCAAGAAAGTGAAGGCCAATGCGCTGATCGCCGACAGGATGGCAGACTTGGAAATCTCCGAGAATGAGCTCTTTGCCTACTATCGCATCCACAGGGGAGAATTTGATGCCAAAGCCCTGGAATACAATGTGCAGAGAATCTATGTAGAAGATCAACACAAGGCGCAACAACTGCTTACAGAGCTGGAAACCGGTGCTGATTTTGACCTCATGGTAAAACACAATTCGCAGGAACTGCTCAGGGACAAGCTGGGCCATATTGGCTTTGTGAGTCCCGGCACCCAGGATTCGCTCTTCTGGAATCAGGCCAGAGAGCTGGAGACGGGTGAGTTTGCCATGTTTGCCGCCGACGGTGGCTGGTATATCATCCGTCAGTTGGGAAGCAGGGAATCGGATAAAGACCTGATGTTTGATGATCTGCGCTCGCAAATCCGCACACGTATCTTAGCGGAGCGTCAGCAGACCATCTATGAAGATTTGCTCAAGGAAATCAAGAGCAAACACACGGACGTTTATTACTACTAACAGATAGAAAGATAGGAAGTTAGATGAAGAGATTTATAATTGTGATCCTGGTCCTGAGCCTCATGATCAGCTTTGCATCAGCAGAGCTGGTGGACAGGATTGTGGCCAAAGTGGGCAGTGAGATCATCCTGCTCAGCGACATCCAAAAGATGATGTTGCAGATGCGTGCTGCCGGAATAGATACCGAGAATGTCACCGCCGGCGAGATCCTGCAAGAGCTGATCGAGCAACGCCTTATCCTGCAGAAGGCAAAGGAACTGGATATCCGCCTCAATGAGGACAGTATCCGCAAATACGCCGAAAACTACATCAAACAGCTCAAAAGCCAATACCCCTCCGAAGCGGAGTTCAGGCAGGATCTGATCAAGAGTCAGACCACCGAAAACGAGCTGCTGGAATACTATATCGACAGACTGAGAGAGAGCGCACTTACCGAGCAGTTGGTGGAGCGCTTCGTAAGCGCCAAGGCTGTGGTCACCGAGACCGAAATGCGAGACTTTTATGAGGCTCATAAGGATAGCCTGGCCGTGCGTCCCATCACTTGGGAGACGGGCCTGATCCTCAAAAACATCAAAGCCAGCCAGGAGGCCGAAAACCAGAAGCTAAGGGAGATCCGCGCCATCTACCAACGCATCATGAACGGTGAAGACTTTGCCGAAGTGGCGTCTACGGATAGCGATTGCCCCAGCAAAGCCAGGGGTGGAGACCTGGGCTTCTTCTCCAAAGGTATGATGGTGAAACCCTTTGAAGATGCAGCCTTTACCCTCGATATAGGTGAAGTGAGCGACATCGTGAAGAGCCAGTTTGGCTACCACATCATCAAGGTGGAAGAAAAGCGGGCCAACGAGCTGCGCGCCAGCCATATACTCAAGATCATCGAGCCCACCCACCAGGATACGCTTCGGACGCGTGAGCTCATGGAAGATATCAGAGAAAGGTTGATACAAGGCGAATCTTTCACAGCTTTGGCCAGTCAGTATAGCGACGATGAGCAATCCGTCGCCGAAGGTGGCATCGTGGGCGAATATGACGCCGACGGTATGCCCGAGCTCTTCCGCTCCATCATCATGTCCACGCCCGTGGGAGAGCCCACACCCGTGTTGGAAAACGAAGGCGTCTTCTATATCTTCATCCGCACCAAGGAAATACCCTCCCGCATCTATAGTTATGATGAGGTAAAAGACTCTGTGGGCGCCATCCTGGCCCGTGAAAAGCAGGTCATCGCCTATAGAGAGTGGATCAACGAACTGATGGAAGAGAGTTTTGTGCAGATAATCCAATGAAGAAACAATCGCCACTAAACCCCATCAATTTCATCGCCTCTTTGGCGGGTAGCGGCTATTTGCCCAAAGCTCCGGGCACCTGGGGCTCGTTGTTTTCGCTGGCCGTCTACCTCATCTTGCCCGCAGCCTGGTTTGAACTGCCGGCTCAATATATCTTTGCCGCTGCGCTGCTGCTCTTTTGCCTTTTCAGCGTCTGGATCAGCACCCTGGCAGAGAAGAACCTCGGGCATGATGCGCCTCAGATCGTGATTGATGAGTTTTGCGGCTACTTTGTCAGTGTGCTTTTTTTGCCCAAAAGCGTGATCCTGGGCATCTGGGCCTTCATTCTCTTCAGAGCTTTTGATATCGCCAAACCGTTATTTGTAAACAAAGCGCAAAAACTGCCCAAAGGCTGGGGAGTGGTGGCCGACGATCTGGCTGCCGGCCTCATCGCCAACCTCATCCTGCAAGTTTTGGTGCGCGTTGCACCCCGATTTTTTGCCATAATCTAAGAACAAACAAGGAGCAATAAAATGCAATACATCCTCTTACAAGCAGCTCAAGCTGCACCCGCCGCAGGACAACAACAGGCCGGTGGAGGCTCCATGCTCATCATGATGATAATCATGTTTGCCATCCTCTACTTCCTGATGATCCGCCCCCAACAGAAGCGCCAGAAAGAAATGCAGAAGATGCTGGACGCCCTGCAAGTGAACGACAAAGTAGTCACCACTTCAGGCATCTACGGACGCATCGTCAGCATCAAACCCGACAAGAACATCGTGGTCATCGAGATCGACGATACCAACAAGGTGAGAGTGGATTTTCAGCGCTCTGCCGTGGCCGCTGTACTCACACCCGAAAAGATCGAGACCCCTGCCAGCTAATCCTGCATGAAGAAAGAGCCAGTCTTATTACCCATCCGCATCCTGGGCGATGATATCCTGAGGCAAAAAGCCGTGGAAGTGAGCGAAATCGACGCGGAAATCAAGGATTTTGCCCGGGATTTGACCCATACCATGTATCTCAGGGACGGTGTAGGCTTGGCTGCGCCTCAAGTGGGAAAGAGCATCCGTATGTTTGTGATCGATCCGGGCAGACGTGACGATGATGTGGGCAAAAACCCCATCGTGATGATCAATCCCGTGATCGAAGAATCGGAAGGAGATAGCTACAGCGACGAAGGTTGCATCAGCGTTCCGGACGTATTTGCCGAGGTGAAACGCCACCAAAAGATCAAGATCAGCTACACCGACCTGGACGGAAAGCGGCACACAGAGGAGGTGAGCGACTTTGTTGCCACCGTGATCCAACACGAGTACGACCACCTTGAAGGCGTGCTTTTCATCGACCGGATCAAAGCTTTGGCCAAGCTCAAAAACTCCGTCAAGATACGCCAAATCCTCAGCACAGCCAAGGATGGAGTGAACATCCTCAAAGAGGATTAAAGAAGTGCAAAACCCGCGTCTGATCTTCTGTGGAGCCTCAGAGTTTGCCCTGCCTGCATTGAAGGCTTTGGCGGCTGCATCATACCCTCTGATGGTGATCAGCATCCCGCCCAAAGCCATGGGCAGAAGGCTGAAGGTGCAAGATAACGTGGTGGCGCAAGCCGCCAAGGAGCTGGGTTTGCCGCTATTTTGCCCCGAGGACATCAATTCTGAGGCGAGCATCCGGGAGCTGGCAACTTTCCGGCCGGATATGATTATCACCGCCAGCTTTGGCGCTTTCTTTGGCAAACAGCTCAGAAGCTTGTGCCTCTGCCTCAACCTGCATCCCTCGCTCCTGCCTCTGCTCAGAGGTGCCACGCCCATCCAAACTGCGCTATTGCAAGGCTTTGACCGCACCGGCGTGAGCATCTTCGAGATGGTGAGAAAGATGGATTCAGGCCCGATCCGAGTACAAAAAGAGCTGCCTATCCAAGACGAGGACAACTACAGCTCTTTGCACCTCAAGCTCAGTGAACTCGCCGCCGAGCTGCTGCTGGACTTTCTAAAACAACCCAAATCCTATCCTGCAAGGGAGCAAGACCACACCTTGGCCACCTATTGCAGCAAGATAGATTCCAGCGACCTGGAAATCGATTGGAGCCAGGACGCACAAGCTATCCACAATCAAGTGAGAGCCTTCTCATCCGATCCCGGTGCGCGCAGTTACCGTCAGGGTAAAATGCTCAAAATCCTCTCTACCCGCGTCTCTGAAGAGGCGGTCAATGGAGAGCCCGGCACCCTGCACAGCATAGTGAAAAACACCGGCTTTATTATCAATTGCGGCTCCGGCACTTTACTCATCACCGAAGTGCAAGCCCAGGGGAAGAAGCAGATGCCCGCCCACAGCTACGTCTTGGGTGCGCGGCTTGAGCCCCGTGAACTATTTGGAAGTTAACCCTATGAAAAAGC
>JGI24710J26742_10002195_pt1 | contig 17401 bp, 14 predicted proteins | sample BioPla2DNA2_FD_26742 | JGI IMG/M metagenome (IMG submission 26742) | reverse complement strand
AGCTAATCTCTAATTATTCCCTATGTAAATTATCTATTTGATCTTCTTTGGTTCATATGTAGGTACTATCTCTTTTATGACCTTCCTAATACCCTCAGGCTCTGCTAGACACATCTGCTGTATCTCACCTAGCTGTCTAAGGAATGTAGTTTCATCAATCTCAATTGGTTTACCTATATGTATCATCTTATTCTCTGTATCCTGCAGACCCTCTTCCTCCATCAGCAGCTCTTCATATAGCTTCTCTCCTGGACGAAGTCCTGTAAACTCTATNTCTATATCATCGTAAGGTCTATATCCAGATAGCCGTATAAGATTCTCTGCCAGGGTAAGAATCTTTACTGGTTCACCCATATCTAGGATGAATATCTCTCCACCCTTAGCATATGCCCCTGCTTGTAGGACTAGAGATACTGCCTCAGGTATAGTCATAAAGTATCTTATAATATCTGGATGGGTTACTGTCACCGGTCCTCCAGATGCTATCTGCTTTTTAAAAAGTGGTATGACACTACCATTAGAGCCTAGTACATTACCAAAGCGTACTGCTACGAATTCTGTCTTGGAACGATTATTATATGTCTGTACAATCATCTCACATATTCTCTTAGTAGCACCCATTACATTGGTTGGATTAACAGCCTTATCAGTTGAGATTAATACGAACTTTTCAGCTCCATATAGATCTGCAGCCTGAACTGTCTTCCAGGTACCAAGAACATTATTCTTCACAGCCTCATTAGGACTCACCTCCATAAGGGGTACATGCTTATGGGCTGCAGCATGGTATACGATGTTCGGTTTATAGGTCTTAAACACATAATTAATCCTAGATGTATTACGTACTGATCCTATAAGAACCACCAGATTAAGCTTAGGATATTTCTTAAGCAACTCCTGTTGTATCTCGTAAGCATTATTCTCATATATGTCGAAGATAACAAGCTGCTTTGGTTCATGGGATGCTATCTGTCTACAGAGCTCACTTCCTATGGAACCTCCTCCACCTGTTACCAGAATAACCTTACCCTTCACATATCCCATGATTGAGTCAAGATCCACCCTTATAGGCTCTCTACCTAGTAAGTCCTCCACTTCAACACTACGAAGCTTACTAACACTTACCTCACCGTTCATAAATTGATACATTCCAGGAAGTATCTTAAGCTCACAGGAGGTCTCCTTACATATCTCTACAATCTCACTTATGGTTTTTCTAGATACAGAAGGCATGGCAATCATAATAGTATCTATATCATAGTGGGAGGCCATATCCAATATGTTATACCTTGTCCCTACTATCTTAATACCATGGACATAATTACCCTGCTTCTCCGGATCATCATCTATTATACACTTAACCACCATATTCTTCACATGTTCGCTTGTAACTATTTCCTTGATTAAGGAATTGGCGGCGTTACCACCACCGATTATCATTATATTCGCAATCTTTCCATCACCAGCGCTACTATTTACCTTCCTTCGAGTCAAGGATCGAAGATATCTATATGTGAATCTACTTCCTATAGTAAGTGCTAATAATGTCCCCCCATATAGAAAGTAATAGCTTCTTGGCACAGGAAGCTCTAGTATCAACAGTCCTGCCAATTGAACTATGGACGCTACTACACAGGCTGAGAAGGCATTCTGCATCTCTACTATGCCAGCATATCTCCATAGACTATGATACATACGAAATATATAGAATATTATTATAGTCAGAATAACATTAAGGGGCATATAGCTCCACACCGAATTAAGAAACTTAGAGTCTATCTTCTCGGGGGAAAGGTCGAATCTTAATAGTAACCCCATTAGATTAGATACTATAATTATTACAATATCAACCATCATCAAAAATATTCTTCTTATTATTAACTTATTATCCAATATCTTTCTTATCATAGTAATAACCATGCCTTTCATATATCCTGCAAACCTTGCCAACTAAGCCCTATGACTAATCTTAAAAGCACANGTTTGCAATGTGAATTGTTATGCAATTCACATTTTTATCTATTCAANNTATTGTAGATTACAGCAAAAAGAACCGACCAAGAGAAGTAGCTATAGCTACATATNGTTGGCTCTTTCTTTATCTTACATTCTCTTCTACAGCTAATATATCACGTAGCTTTTCGTTATATGAGAGCATTCTATTCTTAAAATTTTCTTTAAATGTATTACGCTCTTCTTCACTCATATCCATATATGTAGTATATTCTAGTTCAGTTTTCACCAAATTTGCATCACAGTGATAGCATTCTGCGCTGGGTTTTCTTGATACCATTCTGAAGTTATAACATTTAGGACATATAAATATTTTTATCATGTTACCAAACTCCTCCCTATCTGTATCTGTGCTAGCAAAATTTATTATACAATGATTGGGATGGAATGTAAACCGTTATCGAGATATTCATATGTTATAAATATAATAACCAATGAATAAGCTAACAGTTTTTGTCATAAAAAGAATGGTTCTTACAAGTAAGAACCATTCTAAAAAGTGATAATGAGGATGACCTTCGATATATTCTTATAGCTTCTTCATTTCATCTGCCACATGCTGTACTTGAGTTCCTACAATAACCTGAACTGTAGTCTTACTAGGACGTAATATTCCTGCAACTCCTGCAGATTTAATCTGCTTTTCATTAACTGCTGTATAATCCNTAACCTCTACACGTAGTCTTGTTATACAGTTATCAAGTGACACAATATTGTCCTTGCCACCAAGACCAGCCATAATAGTTGCTGCTACTTCCCCAAAGTCATCGCTACTAAGGGAAGCTTTCATTTCTTCTTCACCATAATCATCATCTTCTCTACCAGGTGTCTTCAAATTAAACTTAACAATTGCAAAACGGAATACAAAATAGTACACTACAGCAAATACAAGTCCGATAGGAATTAGTAACCAAGGACTAACTGCCATTGGTGCCCTGAAGCTTAGGAACCAATCAACAAATCCTGCACTAAAGTTAAATCCTGCTCTAGTTGGTAATAAAGCAACAACAAATGCGGAGATACCAGTTAATCCAGCATGGATTAAGTATAAACCTGGAGCCAGGAACATGAATGCGAATTCAAGAGGTTCTGTTACACCAGTAAAGAAAGAACAAAGGGCAGCTGCCATTAATAAGCTGGCTGCAACTTTTTTCTTGTTTGTCTTCGCAGTATGATACATGGCTAGGGCTCCTGCTGGTAAACCAAACATCATTACTGGGAAGAAACCAGACATATAGATACCTGTTACACCTAGAGTACCTTCCCCAGACCAGAAATTACTCAGATCATTAATGTTNGCAACATCAAACCAGAATACAGAGTTTAATGCATGATGTAATCCAAATGGAATGAGCAGACGGTTAAGGAAACCATAAATACCAGCACCAATCGCTCCAGTACTGGTGATTGCGGTACCGAATGCAACCAATGCCCCATATACAACTGGCCATACGAAGAACAGAATAAGGCTTACTACAATACTTACTCCAGCAGTAATAATCGCAACGGATCGTTTACCACTAAAGAAAGCAAGGAAGTCTGGTAACCTGGTGTTTCTAAACTTGTTATAGCAAGCGCTACCAAGTAAACCACATAGAATACCAATAAACTGTGTCTGAATTTTTCCGAATGCGGGATCTGCTTCTGCACCGGTAAACATAGCAACGGTACCAGACGATAGTAAGGTTGTAATAACTAACCATGATACCAAACCTGCTAGAGCCGCTGTTCCATCATTATCCTTTGCCATACCTACAGCAACACCAATTGCAAATAGAATAGCCATGTTGTCAATGATAGAGCCTCCCGCCTTAATTAGGAATGCTGAAACTACATTATTAGCTCCCCAACCTGATGGATCAATCCAATATCCTATTCCCATTAGGATACCTGCAACCGGTAGACATGCAACCGGAAGCATCAAGGATTTACCAAGTCTTTGCAAGTACTTCATCATAATACAAAATCCTCCTTCTTATACGCCTTTTAAGCGTGATATTATATATAAAAGTCTTTATAGACCTTTATAGATTCTCTTCAACAAATGCTTTTACTGCATTATAGGCTCCCTCTTCCTCAGGACCTTCAAATGTCATGTTCAGCACATCCCCCTGCTTAAGTCCAAGAGTCATAACCCCAAGTATGCTGTTTCCATCTACCACCTTTGTTCCACTTTTAATAGTAACCTTACAATCAAATCTTGTTGACGCATTTACCAAAAGTCCTGCTGGACGGGCATGTAAGCCTAATTCATCAGTAATTGTGTAATCTAATACCTTCATATTATTTCTCCTTTTTTTCTATTTTTATAAGGGGCTCTAATTCCTCCACCTGACCCCGTGCTACTGCCTGTACTGATTTATACTTTGCCATGTTAGTTATTACGATAGGGGTTACATGGTCATAGCCTGCTTCTCGAATTTGTTCTATGTCAAATTCTATAAGTATATCTCCTTTCTTTACTATGCTTTCATTACTTACATAGGATTTATAGAAATTCCCCTTAAGATTAACTGTATCTAAACCAATATGAATTAATATCTCGACCCCTGTATCGGATACAATTGAACAAGCATGATTAGTTTCAAATATTACAGCCACCCTACCATCAACTGGTGATACCACTCTTCCTCTTTCAGGATATATAGCAATCCCATCTCCAAGCAGCTTATCCCTAAAGGTCGGATCCTTTACCTCTGTTATGGGATATATTTCTCCTTTTACAGGAGAATCAATTACTATTGCCATCTCATTTTCTTTCATTTCGCTCTGGTCATTATACTTACGAAATAAGCCTTTTAATTTGTCTAGCATGGCTTTCACTCCTTTATTCCTAAGATTAGTCTTCTAACATGTATTGTTAGCATTGATATTTCTTCTTCCTTTACATCCTGTTCGTATAATTTACTTAGATACTCTCCTATCTCTTTACTGCACCTATATTCTTCTGGATACATATTCTCTATGACCTGACTAAAGTTTAGATCCAGTAGATCGAATTGCTCACTTTTCATTATTCTCTGCATAAGAAACTTTAGATGGGTAACAAATCGCTCATAGCTTAGGGATTCTTCTTCAAATTCCACATCAAAGTCCTTCTTAACTATTCTAAATACCTCTGGCATATGCTTAGTAATGCTCATAGTATCTCCCATACTGGAATCAAATTCTGCATTGACTATATGTAAGGCTATGGATGCAGCCTCATCTGTTGGAAGCATGATCCCCAATTCCTTGTTAATCAAAGCCAAAGCATATTCGCCTATGAGATATTCCCTTCTATATAAGGTCTTAACCTCCCAAAGCAAGGGATTCTCAAATAGCATTCCCTGCCTATATCTTTCTATTGCAAAGTTAATATGATCTGTCAATGTTATGTAAATGTTCTGGTTAAGCTTTTTCTTCAGAACCATATTGGCATAGGTGATAATATCATTGGATACCTTTATATGCTCTAGGGGAAGGTTGACTAAGAGCTCCTTGAATCTATTAAGTGCCCCTTGATCATCTAGGTAGAACACCTTCTCAATCATGGCCTTATCAATGGGTCCTCGCTTTCCATGAAAACCAATACCCTTTCCCATGATGACAACTTCCCTACCAGAAGGATCTAATGCACTTATTACATTATTGTTAATAATCTGTTTTACATCCATGGTAATACCAAGCCCTTCCTCTAAACCTCTAACAATACATAGTTGAAATTTTCCCGTAAAAACAAAAAAACCAAAATCTACGAAATTATAGAATAATTTCATAAACTTTGGTTTTGCCTGCCAATGCAGTAACAATCCATCTACAATGACTATATTAACAAATGGTTCAATAAATGTCAAATAGATTCGATTTTATTGTGCAATATTTTAGAGAACACTATAATACTTTTGATTTTTACTCTTTGGTTTATTTATACTGTATAGTTTGTCGCTGAGGTACTTCCACCCTGTCCTGTCCAGTTGGTGTGATAAAACTCTCCACGAGGACGATCTACTCTTTCGTAGGTATGGGCTCCGAAGTAGTCTCTTTGTGCTTGAAGCAAGTTAGCTGGAAGCTTGGCGCTTCTATAGCTGTCATAGTAAGATAGAGCACTGGTAAATCCAGGTAGTGGAATNCCAAGTGTTATTCCTGCTGCCACAACCCTTCTCCATCCCTCTTGATACTTTTCAAGAATATCTCTAAAGTAATCATCTAGCATAAGATTAGGAAGCTCTGGGTTCTTATCATATGCCTTCATAATATCATTCAAAAATCTTGCTCTAATAATACATCCACCCCTAAATATCATGGCGATATCTCTATAATTAAGATCCCACTTATATTCCTTAGCAGCCTCTCTCATCAGTGCGAAGCCCTGAGCATAGGAGCAGATCTTACTAGCATATAGGGCCTGTCTAACCCCTTCGATAAATTCCTTCCTATCAAAGGATTGATTGGTCTTTGCAGGACCTGCTAGTACCTTACTTGCTTCAACTCTTTCTTCCTTTATGGCAGATATACAACGGGCAAATACTGCCTCTGTAATAGTTGGTGTACTAACTCCTAGGTCAAGAGCGCTCTTACTGCCCCACTTGCCTGTACCCTTCTGACCAGCTGCATCTAGAATCAGATCAATTATCGGCTCCTTAGTTTCTTCGTCTACTTTACCAAAGATATCCCTTGTTATCTCAATAAGATAGCTGTCAAGCTCTCCATTATTCCATTCTGCGAACACTTCTTTCAGCTCATCATTAGAAAGTCCAAGAACCCCTTGAAGAAGGCTATAGGATTCACTAATAAGCTGCATATCACCATACTCTATACCATTGTGAACCATTTTCACATAGTGACCTGCTCCATCAGAACCAATATAGGTGGAGCAAGGGTCATTATCCACCTTAGCTGATATGGCAGTAAATACTGGCTCAATAAGCTTATACGCTTCCTCCGGTCCACCAGGCATAATAGCAGGACCAAGAAGAGCTCCCTCTTCACCACCTGACACTCCGGATCCGATAAATAGATATCCTTCCTTAGTCAATGCCTTGCTTCTTCTTATGGTATCCTCATAAAATGAATTACCGCAGTCAATTAGAAGATCCCCTTTATCTATATACTCTTTAAGACTTTCAATAGTATCATCAACTGGCTGGCCAGCTCTTATCATGATAATTATCTTTCTAGGTATTTCTAAGGATGCTACAAATTCCTCCAGGGAATATGTCCCTACAATATTCTTATCCTTTGACTCAGCCAACATATCATCAGTAGCCTTACGACTTCTGTTATATACTGATACTGAATATCCTCTACTTTCAATATTAAGGGCTAGATTCTTACCCATTACTGCTAGACCGATAACACCAATATTTTGTTTACCCATGATTGCCTCCTTTTCTATGCCAATGTTTAATTATCATATCTTACTTTATATTAATATTTATAATCTTAGTGTTCCTTGAATTATAGCAATATAATAGTTTTATGACAATAAATATTTTCTAAAAGGGTATTTGCTAACAATACTATAGCAAATACCCCCTTATTAATAAATCATATCAATATTATTAGTCAAAGTATACAGTCTTTCCAGTTCTTCCAGACTCATATATAGCCTCAAGAACTCTAGTAACTACAAGTGCCTGCTCTGGCTTAACAACCAGCTCTTCTCCCTTGCTTATAGCATTGTAGAATACTCTCTGCTCTATATCTGTATCTTTTTCTTGATTACCATCATAGAATGCAACTCCACCGGCTCCTAGCTCAGGCTTAAGAACATTCTGCTTATTATACTTAACACTGTTAATTCTTAGACCATCCTTCATATCAGCACCAGCCTTGGTTCCACAAAGACTAGTCTTTGCTTCATCTACATCAAGTGTGTTAAGTGCCCATGAAGCTTCAAGATTGATAGTTGCACCATTCTTTAGCTTAATAAATCCAAATGCTGAATCCTCTACAGTGAATTCCTTAGGATCCCACTGGCCAAATGCATTGCCCTGATCCTCTTGATCAGCTAGCTTACGATATACTGAGCCTGTTACAGATTCAACCTCGTAGTTATCCATCATCCATAGGGTTAAGTCAAGTGCATGGGTTCCTATATCGATTAATGGACCTCCTCCCTGCTCCTCTTCATTTAAGAAAACTCCCCAGGTAGGAACAGCTCTTCTTCGAATAGCATGAGCCTTTCCATAATATATTTCTCCAAGGTCTCCATTCTCACAGGATTTCTTCAGATATAGAGAGTCCTGACGATAACGATTTTGATATCCGATGTTTAATAGCTTACCAGTTTCCTTAGCTATCTCAACCATCTTTAATCCTTCTTCATAGGTCTTAGCCATAGGCTTCTCACACATAACATGCTTACCAGCCTTCATAGCAGCGATAGAGATTTCTGAGTGAGATTTATTAGGAGTAAGAACATAAACTGCATCAAGTTCTTCCTTGATTAGCTCCTTATAATCTGTGTAAACTCTAGCATCTTCAGTACCATATTCCTTCTTAGCTTCCTCTGCTCTTTCCTTAATAATATCGCAGAAAGCAACAATTTCATAGTTACCATTTCTTTTAATTGCAGGAAGGTGCTTACCGTTGGCGATACCACCACATCCAACAATTCCTACTCTAAGCTTACTCATGTCTTATCCTTACCTTTCAATATAATCTGTAGTTTATTAATCCTATGGATCAGCTACCAACTCTCTGGCCTTCTTAACCCAGTCTCTTAGCTGTGGTCTAGGATCTATTCAAAATCTATAACCTTTTGTTTTTCAGCAGATTCAAACAGCGCTTCCATCAACTTCATTACTCTCATAACCTCAGGTAATTTTACCTTAGGCTCTTCATTATCAAATACTACCTTTCTAACATTACGATAGAAGTCCTTTATATCACTTTTAACTACAGGAAGGTCTTCTACATGGATAGTATCTTCTCTTCTTGGAGCCATAGTCTTAGTTATGCCAGAGGCTGTATGAACTGGTACTACATCTGTCTCATTAATTCCAGTTGCCTTAACAATTCGTCCATTCAGATTCCAATCCTCAATGATTGCAGAACCATCAGCTCCCAGAACATACCATCTTGGTAGGGAGATAAAGTTGCTAGTTCCAACCTCCACTATAACCTCAGTATTATCATCAAATATAAGATGAGCAGTAAATCCATCATCAACTATCTGATTTGTTACATTAGTAATGGTTGAGAAAACCTTCTTTAGCTTTTTTCCTTCAAGGATAAGTAGAATCTGATCTAGGAGATGAACTCCCCAGTCAAGAATCATACCACCGCCATATTCCTTCTCCTGTCTCCAGTCCCCAGGGATACCTCTTGATCCATGAACTCTAGACTCTATGCGAAATACCTCTCCAAGTCTCTTTTCTTCATAGATTTTCTTAATAGTNAGGNAATCCTCATCCCAGCGACGATTCTGATGNACNGTGAAAAACATTCCCGTCTCTTTAGATGCATCTATCATCTCCTGTAAATCCGCAGAGCAAAGGGTTACAGGCTTTTCACTAACTACATGCTTTCCAGCCTTCATAGCTGCAATAGCAATTTCCTTATGACTATCATTAGGGGTTGCAATAAGAATAAGATTAATCTCCTTATCTGCTAGCATCTCTTCAAGACTATCATAGGAGCGAACACCCTTGTCTATAGCTTTTTTCTTCTGAGATTCTTTGATATCGTATATACCAGCAACTCTACATCCTTCAATTTCTCCAAGGATGTCTCTATGCCAACCACCCATACCACCGAATCCAACAATACCTACAACTAATTCAGTCATTTTATCTTTCTCCTGTCCGTTTTCATGATTATTTTTAAGTATTTCGATAAACCAGCAAAAATCACCCTCTTGTGATTTTTGCAAGTGAATAATCCACAAGTGAATTTTTCAACACCCTAGCGAAAATCACGCTCTCATGATTTTTGCCAATTGGACAATTTCATTGTCCAATTTAAGCCCAGAACATGCTTCCTCTGTCTTCAAATATAAGAACATTCTTCAGACAATCCATTGCTTTAAGAAGTCCTTCATTACCTGACATCAAGCTATCCTCATGTTCAATACTAATTGCGTAGTCATATCCAGCAAGTCTTAGCTCAGATGCTATTGCCTTCCAGTAGTCCTCACCATGTCCATATCCAACTGATCTAAATATCCAAGAACGGTTCAACTCATCACCATAATGACTAGTATCAAGAACACCGTTAATAGCAGTATTATACTTATCAACCTTAGTATCCTTAGCATGGAAGTGGAAGATAGCTCCTTCCTTACCTAGCTCTCTAATACAAGCAACTGGATCCATACCCTGCCAGATGAGATGACTTGGATCAAAGTTAGCACCTATCTCAGGACCAACTGCTTCTCTAAGCTTAAGTAAGGTTTGAGTATTATATACACAGAAGCCTGGGTGAAGCTCAAGAGCAATCTTATGAATACCATGCTCCTTAGCAAATGCAACCTTCTCCTTCCAATATGGAATCAGCACTTCATTCCATTGGTAATCAAGCACCTCTAGGAAATCCTCAGGCCATGGACAAGTAACCCAGTTTGGCATCTTATCCTCAGGGCTTCCACCAGGACATCCAGAGAAAGTATTAACAACAGGTACTCCAAGCTTCTCAGCAAGNANNATAGCATTAGTTAGATCATCATCAAACTTCTTAGCAATCTCCTTATTAGGATGAACCATATTACCATGGCTGCTAAGTGCGCTAATCTGTAAGTTATTATCCTCTATAGTCTTTTTAAATTTCTCTAGCTCCTTCTCATCATTAAGAAGAACCTTAGGATCACAATGAGCTGTACCAGGATATCCACCACAACCAATTTCTATCATCTGTGCCCCATTTTTAGATAAAAACTTACATGCTTCATCTAAAGGCATACCACCAAGTACTACTGAAAAAACACCCAACTTCATAATAATATCCTCCTTTTTATTAATTCGATTAGTAAAACATAAAACAAAATCACTTAACGTAGATAAATGTCTAGATTTCTCCGACATAATTTTTCATTTAACTAATATAATCATAGCCTTCTTTTATTATGTTATCAATCATAGTCTTGCTATTTAGTCATACAATATTGCGATTTTACAGGATTTTAGTAAAATTTGATAAAGGCTATATCTTGTTTATAATTCCCATACATGGGATGGTGCATACCCATAAAGCCTTCTAAATTGTCTNCCAAAATTATTGTAATCCTGAAACCCTACAGCTATGGCAATCTCCGAGATAGTCATCTCCTTCTGCTCCAAAAGATTAAAGGCCTTCTTAAGCCTAACCTCATTAACATAATTAAGGGGACTCATGCCCATAGCGTCCTTAAAAATATGACTAAAATGAAATTCACTTACATGGATAAGGTTGGCCAATTCCTTATTGGTAATAGGCTCAGCATAATTATCATGAATATATGAAAGTACTGTATTAAGCCTTTTTAGATTTTTATTTCTCTTAGTATTCTCACGGGCTGACTGTTTCTCTATTACATAATTTCTAAGCAGATATGTAATAAGCTCATATATCTTTCCCTTCATAGCTAGCTTATATCCATGGTTTCTATCCATTTCTTCCTGATAGATAGTAGTTAGTAGCTTTTGTATATGGTTATCACATTTTATATGAGATTGAAATAATACATTAAAATTTGCTATTTCTCTAGAAAAGGAATCCATTTCAAATATCACTACTAAAGCATCAAAATTATATGAACAGCTCTCCCCTTCATGAAGCTCGTTACTATTAATAATTAGTAAATCTCCCTCTTCTACATTAAAAGGCTTCCTATTAAGATAGAATACTCCTTCCCCTTGCAATACATAGTGAAGCTCTAAGTGCTCATGCCAGTGTGAGGGGCAATACGGCGTAGGCTTATCAATCCTGTTAACAAACATCTGAACAGGGAACTCCTTGTCACTAATTATCTTTTTTTCATATAAGCTTATATCATGCACCTTCATCAACTCCTAAGATAAGACTATAAATAAAAACGATTCAATCTCCTAATATGGTAATTTACATTTTACCAAATAAATAGGCCAGAAGCAATCGATTACAGTTTAAAGACTATGATGACTTGAATGAGAATGAATAGAAATTTAGTCTTATATCAAAAATGGTGCCAAAGCTTAATAAGGGCTTTGGCACCATTTTTCACTAAAATATATGATTACTTTTTAACATCGAATTCAATTGATATAGGCTTCTGTCCAGTAAGCTCACAGCTAACCTCATCTGGCTGGCTAGCTCCAGCATAGCATATAGCTTGAACATCCACCCATTCTCTTTCTCCCTCTTCATTCACAACCTGGAAAGCACTAGCTTTCACAGGAAGCTCTAGGGATACAGTCTCACCAGCTGGGATATAAACTCGCTTAAATTGTACTAAGCTCCAGTTTTTTACCACCAGTGGGTTTCCTTTTAATTTTAGATAGACCTGAGCCACTTCCTCACAGTCATAGGATGAAGTATTAGTAATATCAAATGATACCATAATAGTATCCCTATCTTTAATATTATCATAATCCACCTTAAGATTATTATAGGAGAAGCTTCCATAAGACAAGCCATAACCAAAAGGATATAGGGCTGAGTTCTCCATATAACGATATGTTCGGTTCTTCATACTATAATCTTCAAAATGGGGAAGCTCCTCTGTAGTACGATAAAAGGTCACTGGTAAGCGTCCCGATGGAACAGCCTTCCCAAACACTAGATTGGAGGCTGCAACTGCACCCATCTGTCCCGGATACCATACTTGTAATACAGCACTGCAGTGCTCATGGGCATAGGAAATATTCATAGCACTTCCTGTGCTTAGGAGAAAGATAACAGGCTTCCCTGTCTCAACAACTGCCTTCATAAGTCGTTTCTGTGAATCAGGCAGTTCTAAGTCCTTCTTATCAGCTCCTGCATAGGTATTATTAGCATCCCCCTCCTCACCCTCTAAGGTTGCATCTAGTCCAAGGCATAGGAATACAATATCACTTCTTTCTGCCATGGAGACTGCTTCCATAATACGGTCATCAGGTTCTGCTAATCCTTCCACACTATCCTTATAGATATGACATCCCTCAGAATAGAAGACTCTTACATCCTCTCCTAGCTCCATACGAATAGCATCTAATATAGTATAGCTCTCTGTTGCTGTTCCATTGTAGTTACCTTTGAGGATTTCCTTACTGTCAGCATTAGGACCAATAACAGCAACCCTCTTTAAAGTTGACTTGTCTAGTGGGAGTATTCCATCATTCTTCAGTAAAACTATTGATTTCTCTGCTGCTCTTAGAGCCAACTCACGATGTTCCTTAGTATCATTCATTTCATATGGGATATCATCATATTCTGTAGAGCTATCGAACATTCCCAAACGGAATCTTGTCATAAGGACACGCTCTAGGGCCTTGTCAATATCTTCTTCAGTTACTAGACCTGATTGATAAGCCATCAAAACCTGTAAATATATATTACCACAGTTAAGATCACAACCATTTTTCAAAGCTAGGGCGGCGGATTCTGTGGCTGTTGATGTTATCATATGATGCATATGAAAGTCCTTAATCGCTCCACAGTCTGAGACATAGTAGCCATCAAATCCCCACTTATCACGGATCAAATTATTAATAAGAGGGGTTCCACATGCGGGCTCTCCATTAATAAGATTATAAGCACCCATCACACCTTCAACCTTAGCTTCTTTAATAGCAGCTTCAAATGCTGGATAATAAGTTTCAGCTAAATCCTTCTCACTTACCACGGAATTGAATGAATGACGGCCAATCTCTGGACCAGAATGTGCCGCAAAATGCTTGACGCAAGCTGCAGATTTTAGACGATTACCCTTACCCTGTAAGCCTTTTATATAACCTATTGCAACCCTTGATGTAAGGTAGGGGTCTTCACCATAGGTTTCGTGCCCCCTACCCCACCTGGGATCTCGGAATATATTGATATTAGGTGACCAGAATGTGAGTCCCTTATATAAATTCCTATCATCTTTTCTTATATGCTCGTTATACTTAGCCCTGCCCTCTGTACTTACTACCTCACCGATACTCTCTACAAATTCATCATCGAACATGGCCGCCAAACCAATAGCCTGTGGAAATACAGTAGCTGCTCCTGCTCGAGCAACACCATGTAATGCTTCATTCCACCAGTTATAGGCAGGTATACCCAATCGTTTAATGGCAGGAGCATTATAACGAAGCTGTGATGCCTTCTCTTCTATGGTCATACGTGACATAAGATCCTTTACTCGTTCCTTGTCACTGAGCTTTTCATCAAGATACTTTACATATTCATCTCTCATATCTTTAGGCCTCCATAAACCTACTCTTTGATTTCAAATATCCCTTCTATTTCAACAGGAATATTACCCGGAAGAACATTAACACCAATTGCAGAACGACTTGGGGCTAGATCTTCTCCGAATAAATCCACTAATAGTTGGGAACCTCCATTTGCTACATAGGGTTGATCATAAAACTTATTATCGCTTGCAACAAAGGTTAGAATTTTTACCGGCTGCTTTACCTTGTTTAGATCACCAATTTCTGCTTCCAGAACTGCCAATACATTAAGCATTGCACTTTTAGTAAATTCTATACCCTCTTCTTTTTTAAATTCACGGCCAAATACACCATTAACTGGTTTGTCACAGGACATACCACAGCCGGATATATATACTAAGTTTTCACCAAATCTTACGCTAGGACGATATACTCCACCTTTCGCTGGAACCTTAGGTAACTGAAGTCCTAATTCTTTAAGTTTTTCATATACATCAAACATTATCTTCACCTCATTTATTTAATAACAAACTAGCACAATAGCCATTTTGTCTTTTATCATCTATTAATGCTAGCTTCCCATCTACCATTACATAGGATAAACCAGTACTTAATTGCTTTGAATTGGAATATAGGGCATGATCCTTGAGCTTTTCAGCCATAAAGATATTAATATCTCCATAATAGCCCTCCTTTAGCATTCCTCGCTTATCTAATCTCAGTAGCTGAGCTGGCATAGCAGTCATTTTTCTTATAGCTGTCTCCATCGATACAATTTTTCTTTCCATTACATACTCACGAATGAACTTAGGAAATGAACCATATAGTCTTGGATGAGGACTATCACTAACACCATATAGGGAATCAGATATCAGCATTGTATAGGGTAGCTTGGCTACTGTATCTATATCCTCCTGAGACATACTCATAAGGATAATCCCAACCTTCCCTGCCTCATCAACAAGTAGATCTGTCATAAAGTAGCTAGGCTCTTCATATCCTCGTAACTCAGAAGCCTCTTTGAAATTAAGCCCTACTATGTCCTGATTACCTGGTTTTGTAACGGAACTAATAAGTATTCGCTCCCATCCTATAGAGGTCACCATATTATCCCAGCCTATATGTTCTTTATATATTTCTTTTTGTAGTTTCTCCCTGCCAATAGGACCATCTAACTGGCCTAAGGTATCATATATACTGTCAGACATAACCGTAGGGGGTAGCAGACTTAGCAAAGTAGTTGAGCCACCATTGTAGGGATAAAAGTCCGCAGTAACATCCTGTCCTTTATCTCTTGCTTCCTCTATTAGCTTGATTGCTTCATAGATGTTCTTTCCCCAATTTTTAATTCCAGTTGCCTTAAGATGGCTTATGTTTAGGGGAAGACCTACTTCATCACAGATACGGATCATCTCTTGGATGGAGGGCACTAGATTATCCCCTTCACCACGGATATGGCAAGACAGTGGTCGGTTAAAAGGGGTTGCTGCTCCTAACAATTCAATAATCTCTTCTTCAGTAGAGTAGCATTCCGGTTGATACATAATTCCCATGGATAGACCCAGAGCTCCTGCTTCTAACCCCTCATGAATATATGCTTTGGCTTCTGCCATTTCCTTTTTAGTAAATGGGGATTTACCATAACCCTTCACCGCTGCCTTCACAGTACCTGTGCCAATATAACTTCCAACATGAAGGGGCATATTACGATTTTGAAGAGCCTCATAATACTCTTTATGGCTATTAAGCCCAAGGCCTTCAGGTGCTAGCCCAAGACAGGGCTCTACATAATCATATATTTCTTGACGATGAGCATCTGTATTTGGTACAATTCCTAAACCACAATTACTTCCTACGACACTGGTTAAACCCTGAGATAATTCAATGGTTCCAAAGTCTGGATCATATAAAGCTGCTAGGTCACAATGGCGATGAGTATCGATAAAGCCCGGGGTGACAATCATACCAGTAGCATCTATGGTTTTTTCTACCTCTATGTCAATATTCTTATCAATTGCTACTATTTTATCTTCATTTATCAGAATATCAGAAATGTACCCCTCTTCTCCACTACCATCATATATCATACCATTCTTAATTAAATGTCTCATTCGGCACCTCCATCTCTACCCTTAGCCTACAAGCTTTTTTCTTCATACTAGCATACCACGAGCCCCTACCACTTCACTTGTGAGCATATCACCGTAATCTAGATAAACACTATTTTGCATATTAATTGCAGTGCATACATGAATAGGAATTAGGGCAATCTTGTCCCCTACCTTAAGGCCTGTATCACCCTTTTTGCTGGTTATAATACCGTGCTCCTCATTCATCCGACTTAGCTGTAGGTCATCATTGTTTTCAATAATTGCATAGCCGGGATAGTAATATGGTTCTGTATTAAGGGTAATGTCCATGGGGAATGTCTTGGTACCCCCATCTATAACTGCGTATTCCTTACAGGGAGTACTTACAACTGTAGCATAATAACGAACTGCAATTTCCTCCATCTTAGCCACCTGTTCCATACAAAGCATATAATCCTTGAATATGTAAGTCCCCGGTCTTATCTCGGTTACCTTTCCTGTCCTTGCTACCTCTAATCCCGTAGGAGTAGAACCAGCACTTATGTCCCTGATATTTATTCCTGCAGCTATTATTTCACTGGCGATTTGCTCCATCAAATCACCTTCCTCAACCCCTGCTTTATGGTTGTCAAGGGAAGGCTGGTCATTATATACCAAGCTTTTAAAAGTATATATACCAGTAAGCTCTAGATTAGAAAGTCCCTGAATTTCTTTGGCCAGACTTGCAGCATTCTGACGAACTACACCGGTTCGCTTTGCTCCGGTATCCACTTCCATACGAACCTCTAAGGTGACACCCGCCTTCTTGGCCTCCTCATTAAGTAGCCTTGCTCCTTCTATACTATCTACTGCTAGAATTAATCTTTTAACCTTTTTCCTCAATGCAATAGCTCTTTTGATTCTAAAGCTTCCCACCATGGGATAGGCTATGAATATGTCATCTGCCCCGCCATCTGCCATAACTTCTGCTTCTGACACCTTAGCACAGGTTATTCCTACAGC
>JGI24710J26742_10002187_pt1 | contig 17442 bp, 13 predicted proteins | sample BioPla2DNA2_FD_26742 | JGI IMG/M metagenome (IMG submission 26742) | reverse complement strand
TATTAATAAAATTCAACCTCTTCTTGATTGACNGTTTAGTGATATATTCTCCCAGCCTACTGGTGAACTGGAACATTGAAAAACACCAAAAAAAGGTTCAAATAGCCAGACACCATTTCATACCAGCCGAACACCTGAAAATCGAGAAAAATGTCATGGATAGGGAGAATCTCGTGGCCTATGTTGGACGTTTAAGTGAAGAGAAAGGTTTTCATAATTTCCTACAGGCAATACCCCTGGTTAAATCCACAGATGTGAACTTCATTATTTGTGGGGATGGTGATTTAATGGACACTATGAATTCTTATTTGGAAGAAAATCATATAAAAAATGTCCAGATTAAAGGATGGATACCCAACCATGAATTAACATCCTACATGAAGGAATTTAAGTTGATTGTGCTACCATCCTATACTGAGGGACTTCCCAATACCATGCTGGAGGCCATGGCCACTGGAACTCCAGTACTGGCCACACCAGTAGGTGCTATTCCAGATATAATTGTTGACGGGGAAAACGGTTTGATTATGGATGATAACTCTCCTGAAACCATAGCAAAAAACATAGATAAAGCATTAAGCAATGAAAATCTGGACAGAATAGCCCTCAAAGCATTAGAGAATCTGAAAACAAATTTCAGTTACCAAAAAACAGCCAAGGATTGGGAGAAAATCATCAGTTCCCTTTTGACTAAGCATTGATGTTGTACTAATATCACAGTAATATTATATCAGATGGATTTTTTCATTTATTTCATCGAGAATGGATTTCTTTAATTTTCCAATAAGAATTTTTTTTTATAGTTATCCCTTTAACTAATGTTTCTAATTATTCATTTATCAAGGCGAGATATGGTGTATAAATATTTCCCACTGGTGGTTTTGGGGATGTCATCCACAAAATCCCATTCTATTACACAATCATCCCCCATAACAGTTTTTAGTTTCTGGTTAACCTTTTGGATATACTTGGTTGGGATTTCCTTATCTGGAACCACCATCATTCTAAGTTCATCGTAGTCTTCCTGTATTATCTGAAATTTCTTAATGTATCCCCGGTTGCAAACCCTACCGATCATGTGGATGAAAAATTCACCAGGAACTTGGCTACCATCTTCTAGTGTGAACTGGTCAGTTATGCGGCCAGTGATGCTCTTTAGTGTGGGTAAGAAACTCCCACATTCACAGGTTTCCGGGCCTAACACACCCATATCCCCTATTTCATAGCGGATAAGGGGCATGGAATAATTGAAAAGGTTGGTCACCACAATTTTACCTTCTTCACCCGCCTTCACTGGATTGTTATCATCATCAAGAACTTCCAATTTAGTATAAAATGGGAAATAATGGAGCAAACCTTCATGACATTCCCCAGCTAGGCTGGCTATTTCTCGAGAACCATAAAAATTATAAACCTTAGTCCCCATGACTTTCTCAATCAAATCCCGCATTTGGTTGCGGAGGGGTTCGGCTGTGCTCACCACATACCGTGGAGAATATATCTTTTTATCATTTTGGTCAAGGTATTTGGAAAAACTATAGAGGGAACTGGCATATCCCCTTAAAATTTCCGGTTTGAAAGAATTAATGGTATCTGCATATCTGGCCATGTCCTCGGATTTCATTTTGAAACTGTTAAGGAACTTAGCATTATTAACCCAGTTAGCGAATTTTCCGAACAAGTTCCGATGTTTTATCAGCAAATCTCTTTCTGACCCCCATAGGAGAACTTTTTTAGCTGCAAAGCCATTAACACCTAAAAGGTTCTGATAATAATAGAAGTTAGTGGCATTGGCCCCTTGAGTGTAGGGTTGGTCTTGAACAAACCGGAGGGGTTCTCCAGTGGAACCTCCCGAGGTGTTATAAAAACAGCCCCTGGTTTTAGCATCAACTGATACCAAGTCTTTAAGCTGGGATCGTATCACATCCTTGGTGAGAACTGGAATTTGCCTGAAAACCTCCTCGTCGGTAACATTTTCAAGGTCAATGTTTTTTAGAAGATTTTTATAGTATCCTGAATTTTTGGCTGCGTGAATTAACAGATCCTCTAATTTTTTATCCTGAAATCTGTCCAGTTCTTCCCGACTTTTTATATTGTTAAACTCTTCAAACTGGGATTGGAAAGATTTCCCTCTAATCTTAAGATAAATCTCCTTAACATCATATTTATTCATAAAAATTCCTCTAAAAGATATGGTTAGCATCACCAATCAGGGAAAGTGGAGTGTTGTAAAATGAATTCCCATCAACCACTTAATAGGAATATCCATTTTGACTTCCTTTTGTATAATCATTATATAAACGTCATTTTTAAGAATAGAATCTTTTTTTTTATAATATCACATTAACATCATTTTTAAGAATAGAATCTTTTTTTTTATAATATCACATTAACATCGTTTTAAGAATAGAATCTTTTTAATAAGTTTTATCTAATATTTTTAATAGTCCTTGGTTAATATCCACTAATGGTTCCCATCCCAAAACTTTTTTAACCCGGGTTAGATCGGCGATGGTGTTCATTATTTCATTTTTTCTCCTTTCACCAGTATAGCTAATTTTAACTGATTTACCAGTTAATTCCACAATTTTGGCAGCGATTTGTCCAACACTGTAACTTTCACCAGAGCCAATATTAAAGATGTGAATTTGCTTAGTTTTCAGTTTATGAACCATTAAAAGAGCATTAACCACGTCAGATAAATATATGAAGTCCCTTTTCGGTTCAGGGTCTTTAAGTTCAATCTTCCCGCTTTGTAATTGATTGACTATGGATGGTATTAAAAAATTTTCGTTTTGCCCAGGCCCGTAGATGTTAAATGGCCGGAAAACAACACAATTCATACCGAAATCCTGGCTATACGCTTCACACAACTTTTCAGTTATGAGTTTACTATGAGTATAGGGGTTATTAGGATTGGTGGGATGGTCTTCATCTATAGGGAGATATTGGGGGTGTCCGTAAACATAGGAACTCATGGTAACGATTTGTTTTGCATCTATTAATCTTCCCAGTTCTAAGATATTTAGAGTACCACCAACATTCACATCATACGTTTTTTTAGGATCTTGAAATGAGTAGGGAACAAAGGTTACAGCTGCAAGGTGGTATATGGTCTGGAAATCTTCCAAATCCTTTATTTTATCCCAATCCCTGATGTCAATCCTCCTACCATTGGCTTCTTCCAGAATCGTAACTTCATTATCGTATTTTTCCAAGGTTCGCACTAATTCTTGCCCTATAAATCCCTTATGGCCGGTTACTAGAACTTTTTCCCCTTTAAGCAACATCTAAAACCCCTTATCTGGGAACAATTTCTGGTATATTTCATCAAATTCCTGGTTTGCCTGCTGGTAATCGTCATGTCGGCCTATGTCCAGCCAGTAATCATCAAAAACATAGCCGTTAACTGGTTCCTGGTTGTTGATCAGTTTAGTGATGAGTTCTGGCAGGTCAAAGTATTGGTTATCTTCCACATAATCCAGGACATCTGGTTCAAATATGTATATGCCCATACTTACCAGGTAATCAATCACTGGTTTTTCAGTGTATTGTGTGACCTGGTTTTGGTCATCAATTTCTGTCACCCCAAAATCGATGTTAACCACCCTCTTATTCAGGGCCACAGTTCCAATATTTTCCCGGGTTTTATGATAATTTACCAGATCTGAAAAATCAAGGTTGGTTAACACATCACCATTCATCATTAAAAAAGGCTCTTCAATCATGTCTTTTATCAGACTTAAGGGTCCGGCAGTTCCCAGTGGCTTTTCTTCCTTCACATATTCGATCTTAACACCGTATTTGCTTCCATCACCAAAAAATGCCATGAAAAGCTCGCCAAGGTGTCCGATTGATAGGATGATTTCATCAAACCCATAATATTTCAATTGTTCAATTACAATTTCAAGTATGGCCTTATCACCAATGGGCATTAATGGTTTAGGGATGATGGTTGTGTAAGGCTGTAATCTGCGCCCTTTCCCCCCAGCAAGAACTAAAGCTTTCATTTATTCACCTGGTATAAATTTCTGGCTTGTACAAATCTCTATTAGATGCAATCCAGTTAATGGTTTCTTTAAGACCTTTATCCAGGGACTTGGTAGGGGTCCAATTCAACAATTCACCGGCCTTAGTGTTATCACACCATAACCTTTCAACTTCACTACTTTTAGGACGTAAACGGGACGGGTCCTGTTTTATTTCCACGTCTCGTCCAATTAGGCTGATTATTTTCTGGGCTAAGTCCCCGATTGATATTTCAAAATTNGAGCCCACATTGATCACTTGACCAATTGATTTAGGTGATTCTCCTACTTTTATGAAACCTTCAACCAGGTCTTTAACGTAAGTGTAGTCCCTGGTGGGTTCTAGTGATCCTAAAAAGATTTCATCCTTAGTAAGTGCCTGGGAGATAATGGTCGGGATAACCGCTCTTAATGACTGTCTAGGGCCGAAAGTGTTAAATGGTCTGATAGTGGCAACAGGCAATTCAAATGATCGGTGGAAACTTTCAGCTAATTTATCAGCACCTATTTTACTGGCAGAATAGGGTGATTGGCCTTGTAGGGGATGTTTTTCATCTATGGGAACATATTGGGCAGTTCCATAGACTTCACTGGTTGAGGTGTGCACTACCTTTTCAACTCCACAGTCCCTGGCAGCCATTAAAACATTAAATGTGCCCATTACATTAGTTTCAACATTTTCCCGGGGGTGCAGATAAGAGTAGGGGATGCTGATTAAAGAGGCTAAATGGAAGATCACGTCTACGTCTTCGGTTACTTGGCGTATGGCATCGTAATCTTTCAAGTCACCAGATGTTACTTCAATGTTGTTTAATTGTTCTTTGGATAGGTATTCTAACATTCCCCAGTCATTTCTAGAGTTGTACCTAACAAATGCCTTTAAATCAACACCCAGTTCTATGAGGTGTTCGGTCAAGTGGCTGCCTATAAAACCACCCGCACCGGTAATTAGTACTGATTTACTTTTTAAGTTAATAATATCGCACTCCTATAAAATTCAATAACTATCTCCATAATCATCCTTTGACGATTAATTCTCTTAAAAAACTATTTCACTAGTTAGTGTTTGTAACATAATTTCCAAGTTGAATTTTTGTTAGTGTTTGTAACCTATTTCTTAGTTGAATTTTTGTTAGTGTTTGTAACCTATTTCTTAGTTGAATTATAATATGGGGAAAGATGTTATAATTATTCTAGGTTAGGAGGTTGTTTGTGTAAGCCGGCCTATTAGCTTGGTTAAATTTTCTTCCTTACTTTCTTTATTAAACCTAGTTTTGATTCTTTCTCTGGCCTTTTTCCCATTATTAGAATCTAAAGCTTTTTTAATTGCCTCAGCAGTTAGTTCAACATCACCATACTCTGTGTAAAACCCAGTATCCCCTATTGCAATTGGTATACCATACCTATTGGTGCCAACAGGCACACATTCACATAACATGGCTTCACAAACTGCAGTTGGCAATCCTTCTCTCATACTAAGCTGGCAGTAAACTTTNGATTTCTGATACAGTGCTAAAAGTTCTTCAAAGCTTAAAGGACCGACAAATTCAACATTGGGAGGTGCTATTTTTTTAATCTTGTCCAATGCCTCACCAGTAACACCATTAACTACAAACTTAGTGTTTGGAAGTAATTCAGCAGATTTAACAAAGGTATCAATACCTTTTAGTTTCACACGTTCATATTTTTCCACCAAACCAACAGTTAACACCAAGTCCTCCTTTTCCCCCTTACTTTGGAAGGTATTATAATCAAAGCCAGTGGGGATTATTTCAAAATTATTCCCATCCACACCATAATTTTCCATGGCCTCATTTCGCAGAATTTCAGTAAGGGCAATTATCACATCAGAGTTCTCAAAAACATATTTCACTTTACGAGCTGTTTTAGGATTGTTCAGGTGCCCATAATTAAGTTCTTTGATTTTAGCTACTTCCATACCCCCAATAACTACCACTGATTTTTTCCTGAAAAGTTTTGACAACTTCACCGATAAATAGGAATGATCTCCTGCAAACCATGAAAATGCAATATCTGCCCAGATAATTCCGATGAGCATGTTAAACAAGGTTTTGAAAGTTTTCATAGGATCTTTCTTGTTAAGGCTGAAATCTACTACTTTTACCTTGAATTTTTCCTGAAGAATGTTTAAATCATTTTGTATGAATGATGATTCCCATAATCGGATGAAAAGAATTTTTGTATGTTTTTCTTTGGAATCCATAGATTCTACCTCGAATTAATATTAAGAGTTTGCAGTAATATTCGTTGAATATTCCTTGGTTATGTTTTTAGATGAGTGGGATTAAATGTTCCAGGNTAATTANGTGGGTGGGATTGGATATTTCAGGGTAATTAGGTGGGTGGGATTGGATATTNCAGGGCAATATATTTGATGGGTGGGGTTTGGAGAGGTTTTTATTTAGATTGGTGGGTTTAGATTATTGGAGGCTTATTGTTTCTAGAACATTGGCAAATTTCTCAGCCATTCCTTTTTGACTGTATTTTTCAATTTCTCCAGCCAATCCCCGGTACTCGATCTTCCCATTGGCTTTGTATTCCTGGTAGTAATTGCCTATTTGGTCTTTAATTTCATCCTTCGTTGATAAGTGCACTCCGGCCCTGGTTTCCATTAAAAGTTGACTCACAACATCTTTACAGGGCCCCACAGCCAGGATTGGTCTTTGGGCTGCTAAGTATTCAAATATCTTCCCAGTGTATATTCCTTTTTCTTCACATTCAGTCCAGTCAAATAATAACAGTAATTGGGATGAACATTGTTTTTGGATTGCTTTTTTTCTGGGGATTAGACTGTTAATATTTACTACACTTCCTAAATTATATTCTTGAACACAGTCACCAATCATGTCTTTCATGTGTTTTCCGTAAAAATTTATTTCAAAGTCATCAGTGTCTATTTTTCCCTCTTTTACTAGTTCATTCAAAGCCTTAAATAGTGTTTCAGTGTCATTTCTTTCAGGGTAGATAGTTCCAGTAAATGTTATGCCGAATTTGTTTTCAGGTTCAACTTCTAAACTGGTTTTGTCAGGATCAAATCCATTAGTGACGACATAGATATCTTTTTTTGGAAAATTAATTGCTAACTTCCCTTTAAGAGGTTCAGAAACAGTGATGATGGCATCAGCATTGTTTAATATTTTTTTTTCCAATCGGGCATCGAAAAACTTCCTCACCCTGGAAAATGAATAAAAATGGTTCTGAGTCCACAAGTCACGCATATCTGCAATAAATGGAACACCAAACTCTTTTTTAAGGTCATTAGCTATCAAGTGGCTGGTAACTGGCTTAGAAGAACTGATAATGGCATCGAAGTGTTCATTTTTTAACAACTTTTGGCCTGCTTTCAGGGCAGGTTTGTACCAATTTTTTTCCTGATCAGGGTAGGCGAATATATCAGACCAGAGTTTGAGGAAAAAATCAACAGTGTTGGTTTTCTTTCGAAGTTTCCCTTCACTTAACTGGCTTTTTATGGGCTGGTTTTCTTTGAATTTGAATGTTTTTTTCCATTTTTCCAGTAAATCCTGGAATTCGGTTTCAATTATTCTCTGATGAGGGTTGTGATCTTCTTCTCTTTTCACGGTTAAAATGGTAGGTTCCCATCCATATTCAGGGAGATATTTGGCTAAACCATTCAAACGGACCGATCCAATGGTATTCTTTTTATAACTAAATGCTATTAATAAGACTTTTTTCATATAGGCACACCAAATCATCCACGATTAATAAAAAGATTACTATATGTTACACATTTTTTTTAAGAGAGAATTACTATTTTAAGTTTAAACTCAACTGTTGAGTGTAAAAGTTAGCAAAAGGTTCATTCTGAGGTTATATGTCTTAGGGGTTAATTACAATCTAGATGTAATATAGATTATTGTTAAATATTAATTAGATGTAATTTCTAATATATTCATATTCTACAGGGGATTAAAGGTTTTGTATATGAAAAAGAACATTGCAGTTGTTGGTAGTGGCTATTGGGGTAAAAACTTAGTGAGAAATTTCTATGAATTAAATGCCCTGAAAACTATTTGTGATCTGGATGAAAATGTGCTCACAGAGTTCCAATCAAAGTATCCTGGAGTGGAGGTTACACAATCCTTCCAAAAAATTTTGGATGATGACCAGATAGAGGGAATCATCATTGCCACCCCAGCAGCCTTACACTTTAAAATGGCAAAAGAAGCCCTAAATCATGGGAAAGACGTTTTTGTTGAAAAACCTCTCTCACTCCATATTGAGGAGGGGGAGAAGCTGGTAAAAATTGCCAGAGAAAACCAGAAGATATTGATGGTGGGGCATATACTCCATTATCATCCAGCTATAATTAAACTGAAAGAAATGATCAGTCAAGGTGAGTTAGGGAAAATACAGTACATATACTCCAATCGGCTGAATTTAGGCAAATTTCGGACAGAAGAAAACATATTATGGAGCTTCGCACCCCATGATATCTCAGTTATTCTCATGCTACTAGGGGAAATGCCATTGAACTTATCCTGTCATGGGGGAACCTATCTTAATCAAAACATTCCTGATATCACCATGACCACCATGGAATTTCCTGGAGAAGTCAAATCCCATATCCTGGTTAGCTGGCTTCATCCTTATAAAGAACAGAAATTGGTGGTGGTTGGCAGTAAGAAGATGGCTGTTTTCGATGATGTGTCTGTTGAAAAACTATCCTTATATCCCCATAAGATTGAATGGGTTAACCAGATCCCAATACCACATAAGAAAGAACCTGAATTTGTGGAAATTGAAAGTAGCGAACCCTTGAAAGAAGAATGTAAACATTTTTTAAACTGCATCCAAACACGAAGCCAACCCCAAACAGATGGAAATGAGGGTTTAAGAGTTNTAGAGGTTTTGGAAAAATCCCAATTATCATTAGAAAATAATGGCGAAAATATGAGGNTCAGGGAAGAATCCTTCTATGTTCATCCCAGCTGTTATGTTGATCAACCCTGCCAAATTGGTGAGAAGACCAAAATTTGGCATTTTTCACACATCATGTCTGGAGCTAAAATTGGTTCCAGATGCAATATTGGACAAAATGTTATGGTTGCCCCGGAAGTTGTAATTGGGGATAATGTAAAAATTCAAAACAATGTTTCAGTATACACCGGTGTGGAAGTGGAGAGTGATGCATTTTTAGGACCTTCCATGGTTTTCACCAATGTAACTAACCCTCGCAGTTTNATATCACGTAAAAATGAATATAAAAAGACTCTAATAAAAAAAGGAGCCACAATTGGGGCTAATTCAACAATTATTTGTGGTAATGAAATAGGCAAATATGCATTAATCGGTGCTGGCGCTGTTGTTACTAAAGATGTTCCTAACCATGCCATTGTTGTGGGAAATCCAGGTAGAATAACTGGCTGGATCTGCCAGTGCGGTTTGAAATTAAAATTTTCAGATAACCGGGCCATCTGCCAGTGTGGCCAGGAATATGAGAAAACTAATAATAATCAATTGAGGAGAATCCAATGAATATTCCATTACTTGACTTAAAAAGACAGTACCAAACCATCAAAACCGAAGTTGATGCAGCAGTACAAGATACAATCAGTTCACAAAGTTTCATCCTAGGAGACATCGTAGCAGACTTTGAAGAAGAAATAGCAAAGTATTGTGGTGTTAAAAATGCTATCGGAGTTGCCAGTGGAACTGACGCACTTTTACTTTCCATACGGGCTCATAACATTTCAGGAAAGGTTGTAACCTCCCCCTTCACATTTTTNGCCACTGCCGGGGCAATTAGTAATGCAGGAGCAGTTCCCCAATTTGTGGACATTGACCTGGAAACCTACAACATTAGTGCTCCTCAAGTTGAGGAATTCATCAAACAAAACCAGAATATTGAGGGGATCATCCCNATTCACCTTTTTGGTCAAGCAGCGGAAATGGATAAAATAATTAGATTAGCTGAGGAAAACGATATAGTTGTAATAGAAGATGCTGCCCAGGCAATTGGGGCTGATTATAATGGCCAAAAAATAGGATCATTAAAAACAACGTGTTTCAGTTTTTTCCCATCCAAAAATTTGGGCAGTTTTGGTGATGGTGGACTAATAACCACTAACGACGATGAATTAGCTGACAAGATCCGTGTATTAAGGGTGCATGGCTCCCAACCCAAATATTATCATCATGTTATTGGCTATAACAGCCGATTAGATGCAATCCAAGCCGCGGTTTTAAGTGTTAAATTGAAATATTTGGATAAATGGTCCGCCAAAAGAATTGAAAATGCCCAGTTTTACAATAAGCTACTGGGAAATATTGATGGATTAAAAACACCATCCACTCTCCCTAATCAAAAACATGTTTTCAATCAATACACAATAAGAATTGGAAATTCCCGTAGGGATGAGTTACAATCATATTTGAAAGAAAAAGGTGTGAACACCGCAATCTATTATCCTTTACCTCTCCATTTGCAGCCATGTTTTTCATTCCTAAATTATGAAGATGGAGACTTCAAAAATAGTGAACAAGCTTGTCACGAAGTCTTATCCCTCCCTATCTTTCCTGAATTGGAAAAGGAAGAACTGGAATATGTGGCTGACTGTATCTTGGAGTTTTTCGAAAACTAAAGAAGCAAACTTTATTTTTTACTATTTTTTGGTCCCGATTTTTCTTCCCACCAAGTTTTTCAAAACTCCCAAAATATCATAAATGATCTCTTTTTCTTCTTTGTGCAGTGTTTTAAGCCCGAAAGTACAGGAAACATAGACTGCTATCCCCACTAAAACAGCTATAATGATCCGGTGAATGCTCGCTGAGAGAATGAATTGGATTATCAAAGCCATTATAACACTGGATAATATTACTTTCNCTAAGAAAACAGTATCTAATCTATACTTAACTTCTTTCCTGGCCCATAATAAGACGATTACTGANAGAACCAGGTATGAAAGNAGGGTTGCGATAGCTGCTCCGATTATGCCTATTTCAGGTATGAGGATGATGTTTAGGAGAATATTCATGGTACCGCCAATAGCGGTGATGATGGGTATGAATTTAGTTTTTTCCACCAAGGATATGATGAAACTGTTAATCTGGAATATTCCTAGAAATATGTATCCCACTGCCACATAAAATGTTAAAGCACCGCCAATAACGAATTCACTCGTTGTCAGTATTTGTAGCAAGGGCTTTGAAAGCACGTACAATCCAATGGAACCAGGAATTGCAATAAATAAGAATATCTTAGTTGAATACTCTAAATAAAGCCTCACTTTACCTTTTTCATTGTTATCCCAGTATCTTGATACAACTGGGAATAGTACAAAACTTATAGGCATGTAAAAAGCGGTTATAATACTTCCTATGTTGTAGGAGGCTGAATAAATCCCGGCTTGAGATAAACCTAAAAAAAAGGTTATTAAGTATCGGTCACTTAAATTCAGGACCCATAACAGTATTCCATTGGGTATCTGTGGAATACTAAATAAAATAAACTTCTTCAGACTTTCAACATTGGTTTTATTAAAATTTGGTCTTCTAAGGCCAATATCTCTTTTTACAGATATTATCATTATCACCACAAAACCAAAATAGATGAGCAAATATACGCAGATCATCAGTTCCAAGGAAAAACCTAATGTTGCCATAATAATCAAAGACGCAGTCATTAAAGCGTAACTAACCACGTTTATTATGGATAACTCTTTAATCTTTCCCCTCGCCCTTAAATAGGTGAGGATGAAATCGAATAGGGCAGATGTTGCTGCATATAAAAAGGCTAAGATTACAAAGGAACTATAATTTACACTTTCAAAGAGTATTAACGATAGTTGTGTTCTGAAAATAATTGATAAAATTAGGGCAAATAGGGATAGTGAGATAATAATCCACAACATATTGGCAAAAGATTGACTAAGCACATCTTTTCTTTTTTCAGAAGCCAGATATCTTACCACAGCAGTTCCCAAGTGAAGCATCAGAAGGGGTGTTAAAAACCCAACAGTAACGAGTATTTGATTCCACAGACCATATAACTCTGTTCCCAAATTCTTGGTCAGCGCAGGGATGGTGAAAAAAGCTAATAAGTATACAACAACACGGTATAAGGATACCCAGCCCACATCACCAGTAAATTTGATATAATCCTTTTTACTGCTATTTTCACTATCCATTTTATCTACCAATAAGTATCAGTGTAAATGTTATTTAGCCAACATTTGCCTATATTTAATTCTTAAATGTTTTTATGGAATTAAAATTACAAATCCCTAGATTCAAAAAATTACAAATCCCCACATTTTTTTTATTAAAAAATAATCACGGAATTCTATCTGATTATAATACTACCTGTCCTTTAAAGTTAGTCAATGATTTTTATATAACACCCCTTATTGCACTGATAATCCATGGCCNCTCCCTCTTGCTTAGAATATGATTCAAGCATAGTTATGGGGTTATACCCTGTTNATGGGATGATTAGCGCCAAGTGAGAGTTAATCTCATAAGTTGCTAGGTTCATTAGATAATAGGTGGGAAACTCCTGACTAATGGTCTAACAAGGGATATAGGATCATATCTTTTTTTTGTTAAGTTCAAAAAAAAACCATTGTAGCTGAGGAAAAAACAGAATACTTCCTTTATTTGAATGAAAACTACTCGGATAAAAATTTGAGTTCATGCATCCTTAATAGAGATCATGCATCCTTAATAGATTAACATGCAAAAAATGTAAAACAACCCTTTAAAACATACACTACCTATTAGGGGTGGTTTATCAATAATATTATAAATGGAAATGATGCAAAGATTAAAATTAATGATAAATGGAAATGATGCAAAGATTAAAATTAATGAGAGTGTTGGTGGCAAATTCTAGGTTTGTCCATATATTAAATTATTTTAAAATCAAACCATTTTTTATAAACAATTTTATAGTAAACCATATTTTCTTATTCTAATGTGGAGGGCGAAAATAATATGATTGGAAAAGTTTCAGTAATTGGTGCTGGTAGTCTGGGAACNGCAATCGCCCAACTAGTGTCAAACAATGTTGAAGAAGTNTTNTTACATGCCCGGAGGAAAGAAGTCGTCCAGGACATCCAAAAAAACCACCGTAACCTACAATACTTTCCCAACATCCCACTTTCACCAAAAATCAGAGCCAAGCATGGATATGAATCTAGCATTGATTCCGAGATAATCTTTTTCTGCGTACCCTCCTCTGCAGTACGCAAGGTGGCTTGTGAGGTTAAAGACTTAATAAACCCAGAAACTGTTTTGGTAAGCACTGCTAAGGGAATAGAATACCCTTCCGGGAAAACCATGAGCCAGATCATATATGATGAAACCAGAAAACAGCCAGTAATACTTTCCGGACCTAACTTTGCATCAGAAATTGTTTTAAACCAACCAACAGTGACCACCATAGCATCCACCACCCAAAAGAACCTTGAAAAGGTTAAAAAGGTGTTAACTACTCCTGAATTCCTAGTTGACACGGTTAGTGATGTGGTTGGAACTGAAATGTGCAGTATCCTTAAAAACATCAACGCCATTGCCTATGGAATATGTGAGGGAATGAACCTCAATGAGAACGCCCGATTCGCAGTGCTAAACAAAAGTTTCCAGGAAACCAAAGAGATCGTAAAGGGGTTGGGTGGAAATCCAGACACTGTTGATGGTTATTGTGGACTGGGAGACATGGTACTCACCTCGACCAGTAATCAGAGCAGAAACCATACTTTAGGAATACTGTATGGTCAGAGGATCACTGTGGATGAAAAATCTTCCAGCATCCTCTTTGAAGGNAAAAAATCAGTAATGGCCATAAAAAAGCTGTGCCAAGAAAACAATATAACATGTGACATCTGCCAATTTGCAGATGCAGTTTTGAATCATCAAAAATCACCAGAAATAGCCTTCCAAGAACTCTGGGGGAAAATGATATAATGATAGCCGTAATACTAGCCGCAGGCATGGGAGAAAGACTGATGCCCCTCACCAAAGACATGCCTAAAACACTACTCCAAATAGACCATGAAACCATAATAGAAAAAATGGTCATAAACTGTCTGAACAACGGTATCCGAGAATATGTGGTGGTTGTTGGTCACTTTAAGGAAAAAGTGGCTGATGAATGTGCAAGACTCGCCGCGAAATATGATGTAAGATTTACCATAGTTGAAAATGCTAATTACTTCAAAACCAACACTGGAGTATCAACCCTCTTGGCAATAGAACAACTAAAAAATAAGGATTTCATAATCATCAATGGCGACAATGTTTTNGACCAAAAAATATTGACAAAACTTCTGGAATCAGACTCCACAGCAATGATCATTGACAACTACAAAAAGTTAAATCAAGAATCCTTCAAAATCACCATAGACGGCTCCACCATTAAGGACATGGGTAAACAAATAGACATAAGCACTTCAAGTGGTGAATTCATTGGTATATCTAAGGTTGCTAGGGATGATGTGGAATTATTTGCCAAGATATTAAGCAACCTTACCAGAGAAAACCCCCAACAATATTACGATATTGCCTTTGTGGAACTGAGCCAGAAATCAGAGNTTGACTTTGTTTTCACCAACGGCCTTAAATGGACAGAAATTGATGATATTGATGATTTTAACCATGCTAAATCAATTTTTATAGAATAAAGTATAAACCAATTAAAACACTAAAAATTTTCAACTACCTCCCTGAAGTTTAAGATAGCTAAAGGGACTTTNCAAATGGATAATTGGAAAACTTATGAGGTTTAAATAGTTATTGAATCTTTTTAAATGAGATAATTGCAAAGCTAATGGGGTTTAAATAAGTATTGAGAAGATTCTAATAGGATTATTGGAAAGCTTATGAGGTTTAAATATGTATAATGAACTTTCTAAGAAGATAACTGAGAAAAAAGCTAAAATATGTATAGTAGGATTAGGTTATGTTGGCTTGCCAACGGCCATATTCTTTGCCGAGAATGATTTTGACGTGATTGGAGTAGGTATTGACCCTAAAAAGCTTGATATGATTAACCAGGGAATTTCACCCCTGGGTGAGCTTGGTTTAGATGAAAGACTGGAAAAAGTGGTTAAAAAAGGTAAGTTAGTAGCCACCCTTGACTTGCCAGAGGCAACTCGTCAATCTGACATCATCCTGCTCATTGTCCCCACACCAGTAACCAAATCCAAGGACCCGGATCTTTCCCATGTTATGGATGCTGGGAAAAAAGTATCCCGAGGATTGGAAAAGGGCAAACTAGTGGTATTAGAGTCCACAGTATATCCTGGTGTCACTGAAGAAGTACTACAACCCATCCTGGAAGAGTCAGGTTTGAAGGCTGGTGAGGACTTTGGACTGGCCTACTGTCCTGAAAGGTACAATCCAGGGGATGATGCTCACTCCATAGAAAAAGTCGCCCGTGTGGTTGGAGGAATAACTCCAGAATGGGCNGAAATAACCAGAAAATTATACCAATTTATTATTGANGAAGATATAAAGGTTTTAAGGAATATTAAGACATCTGAAGCTGCTAAAGTTATTGANAATACTCAGCGTGACTTGAACATTGCCCTGGTTAATGAGCTGGCCATGATCTTTGAGAAGATTGGCATCGATGTTATGGAAGTAATTGANGGTGCCAGCACGAAATGGAACTTCAACGTCTACTACCCTGGAGGAGGCGTAGGTGGGCACTGCCTACCAGTAGACCCCTACTATCTGGTTAAAAAGGCCAAAGAATTGGGTTACCATTCCAAGGTTATAGCTGCTGGTAGAACCATCAATGATCACATGCCTCAACATGTTTTCGGGCTGCTTGCAGACTCCCTTAACGATAATGAAAAGTCGGTTAAAAACTCTAAGATCGTTGTGCTAGGATTATCCTACAAGGAAAATGTGGGTGATGACCGGGAATCACCATCTGAANAACTTATCAATGAACTAAAACACTACCAGGCACAAGTCACTATTGTGGATCCCTATATAGAGGAAACACAAGTTTACGGTACTCTGGAAAGTGACCTTTACCAGGCACTGGAAGATGCTGATGCCATGGTCCTCATGACTGCCCACCAGGAATTCAGGGATCTGGACTTCCAAAAAGCCAAAAAATTGATGAAAATCCCTATNATCGTCGATGCCAGGCGAATATATGATCCTGAAAAACTGAGAGAAATGGGTTTCNTCTACAGTGGAGTGGGGGCAGTGAACAAATCCGGCTAAAAATATTCTTCTCACATTCACCCATTTTTTTTTTTAAAAAACAGATTTTATTTTATGAGATGTTTCTATTTAAAAAAAATCTAGTCTGTTTATTTCTAATAATGATTTGGAAATTCTTTTATTGTAATTATTAACATAACATTTAATCATGTTTTGGTTAATATTTGCCTGGTTAACAGCTCTTTTTGAATCTTTCACCGATGTAGCCAGTAAGAAGAGCTTGAAAAACGTTGACACATATATTGTGGCTTTTTTCATCCGATTTTCAGCATTCTTATTTTTAATTCCAGTTCTCGTCCTGGTAATCTTCTTGTGGGGCTTTCCCACTATTGGTTCCCAATTCTGGCTTGCCCTTTTAATTAGTGGATCGCTAAATGTTCTAACCACTGTGCTTTATATGAATGCTTTGAAGCATTCAGATTTATCCATATCAGTACCCATGCTGGCCTTTACACCACTTTTTTTACTGGTAACTTCTCCATTGATTGTTGGAGAATTTCCCACACCCCTNGGATTAGGAGGTATTNTTTTGATTGTCCTNGGTTCCTATATTTTGAATATCAAAGAATTCCGGAAAGGATGCTTAGCACCTTTCCAGGCGTTGTTACGAGAAAAGGGTCCTAAGTTAATGTTGATAGTGGCCTTTATATGGAGTATAACCTCTAATTATGATAAAGTAGGTGCNGTGAATTCTTCTCCCATNATATGGGTGGTGGCAGTCAATTTTTTCATTGCTATTTGCCTTTTTCCCATACTATTTGCTCTCAATAAGGATTACATCCCGAAAAAAAGGTCATCCCTCAAAAAAAAGGGGGAATATTGGAAACTAATCAAACAAAACAAGAACATACTCCTTTTCACTGGATTTTTAAGTGCTTTAACTATTATTTTTCAGATCTATGCCATTACCCTAACCTTAGTGGCCTATGTTATTGCCATAAAAAGAACCAGTGTATGTTTCGGTGTTCTATGGGGTCATCTAATATTCCATGAAAAGGGTATGAAGGAAAGATTAACCGGGGCAGTAGTCATGGTTTTAGGAGTGGTTTTAATAGTATTATCCTGAAATCCACTATTTTTCGTAGATCATACCATATTAGGGATGATAACCCTAATTTAAACCCAACCTCCTCTAGTAAAGATAATTTTCTCTAATGGAAGTTAAGTCTTTTTAATGGAAGTTAAGTCTCTCTAA